>Ga0222419_100215_pt1 | contig 89085 bp, 91 predicted proteins | sample 1B20Ametagenome_FD_182474 | JGI IMG/M metagenome (GOLD analysis project Ga0222419, IMG submission 182474) | Enriched microbial communities from leaf-cutter ant dump, University of Wisconsin, Madison, United States - 1B20A (version 2) | ecosystem: Environmental > Terrestrial > Nest > Insects nest...
TTTTACTATATCGAAATATTCAACCAAATATTCCGGCAATAGAGATTTTAGTATGTCTGCTGCTTTCATTTCGAAGACAAAAATAAAAACTTATTCCCTTTCTCCTCAACTTTTGGGATTGATCCAACATGATTCGACCGCCTTCGGGGTCGGGCTTTTCTCACTTACTGATATTCTCTATACATATTTGACCTCTTCGAGGTCAGAGAAACAATCCGCGACAACGAATTAAATATGCAAAGAATAGAATAAACTCCACATAACCCTGACCCGGAACGGGTCAAATGTGTATAGTAAAAGATGTACCCTCGCCTATCCCGACCCGGAACGGGTCGAATGTGTTTAGATCGAATAAACGGCACGTCAATACAACCCGTTATGATTCGACCACCTTAGGAGTCAGTTATTCCCGTTCACTGAATTCTCTTTTTACATTTGACCTCTTCGAGGTCAGAGAAGTGCGAATAAATTTCACATAACCCTGACCCGGAACGGGTCAAATGTGTATAGTAAAAGATGTACCCTCGCCAATAACGACCCGGAACGGGGCGAATGTATTTAGATCGAATAAACGGCACATCAATACAACCCGTAATAATTCGACAGGCCGCAGCAGGTTGAACCATTCCTTTCAATTAATTCAGGATCAAATCACCTCCTCAATAATTCCTCAAATTGATATGCCCGCTCAGCTTTTCACCGTCCTCAAGGATCAGGATATACCAGTAGGTACCCGATGGCAGCGGCTCACGGTTGTATCTGCCGTCCCACTCAAAGTCTCCGTCAAGGATCCTGTCAACGAACATCTTGCCGTAACGGTCAAAGATTTGTAACCTCGTGTTCGGAAAGCCCGACAATGCACGGATCTTCCAGGTGTCGTTTTTGCCGTCTCCGTTCGGGCTGATAAAGTTCGGTACACCCATTATCGCACCCTGTCTGGCTGAGCTTCCGCAGCCTTTCCCGTCTCTTACATAAACAAAGTAGATGCCCGGTTCCAAATTATAGAAAACACTGCTGCTCTGCCAGAAGATTTCATCCAGACTGTATTCAAACGGTCCGTTGCCTGTGGCATAAACAGTCAGGGTAGATTCAGTGCTTTTGATTTCAGCAATGACAGGTGTGGTGGAAAAGCCCACTTCTATGTTTCGGCTGAGTGTACATGGTATGCCGTTGATCTCAACTGTCAGGGTATATACTCCTTCTTCGGTAAAGATGATTTCACGGGTTTCACTCAATACATTGCCAAAACTGTCTGTCCATTCATAGTAATCAAAGCCTTCGGGTGCCAGATAACTGTAACTGTCTCCCGAACAGATCACAATATCGTCTTCCAGTTCCATTTCGGGATAGGGATATACCGTAACCACCAGTTCATAAGGTTCCGAGCACTGATTGCCGTCAGGAGTGAATACATAGCCTGTGATTCCCTGTATGCCGGTGTTGATTTCACCCGGATACCAGCTTCCGCTGATGCCGTTGTCAGAAACCGCGGGAAGTGGCTCTGCCTCACTGTTGAAACAATAGATTTCCGGAAGGTCAGAAAATACGGGTGCTATCGATTCTGCTGTTTCTATCGTGATCGGATAGACTTCCGAGCATTGTCCTTCATCCGGGGTGAAGATGTATGTTTGTGTTCCTGCGGTTGAGGTGTCTATTACAGACGGATTCCAGCTGCCGGTAATGCCGTTGTCAGAGGTTTCGGGTAAATCTTCTGCTTCGCTGTTCAGACAATAACTTTCGGGTAATTCCGAAAATACGGGTGCTGTGGATTCGGTTGTTTCAATCGTTATCGGATAGATTTCAGCACATTGTCCTTCGTCAGGGATGAAGCTGTAGGTTTGGGTTCCCAGGTTTGAAGTATCTATAACAGACGGACTCCAGCTGCCAGAAATCCCATTGTTTGAGATGATTGGCAGTTCCTGTGGTTCGGCGTCCAAACAGTATTCGGTTTGTAAAACAAATTGCGGAATGATTGGTTCGGTAATTTCTATTATTACTTCGGTTCGTTCGGAAATACAACCCTCAGGACTTATTACTTCAACCCAATAGCTCGTCGTTTCGGTAAGCCCGGATATTATGAAAGGATTCCCCGTGAATACAGGGTCAATGTCGGTTTGATTTTCGTACCAGTTCACGGTGTTTCCTTCTGCCGTTTGAACTTCCAATACGGCTGCAGTTCCCGAACAGATTTCGATGGGTGTGGCAATTTCTATTGCAAGGGTCGTACTGATAATTAATTCCAGAGTTCTCACTGCAAAACAACCGTTTTCATTTTCAATTCTTACCCAAATTACAGTTGTTTCTCCGGTTGTAAAGCTCGCGGGCAGCTGGTTTTCATTGTTTTCTGCATCTTCCTGAGTCAAATGAAATGTAATGGTATAATCTCCGTTTTCCGGATTGATATCCGGGAAACTGTCTTCCAGGAAAAAAGTATGTTCTCCACCCTCGCTCAGACACACACTTTGTTCGGCGTTTTCTACATTGGGCAGGTCGATAATATTTATTTCAAAAGTTCTTACATATTCCTCTCCATCCACGATCAGCGTCAATACAATCGTATAAGTCCCCGGTTCGGAATAGTGATGCTGCGGAAAAAATTCAGTGGATTCTCCTCCGTCCCCAAAATCCCAGTGGATGCTTTCTATCTCTCCGCCCTGGCTGCAGAAATTGAAATCCAAATCCATAAAAGTGCAGTACATCTGTTCTTCCTTAATCGATAAACCGTTTACTGTGATGGATATACGGAAGTAGGAATTGAGAAAAGTAGGAAGACCAAGTTTAACCGATCTGTCCAAATAATCCTCGCCTTCGGCCAATAAATACACGCCGTCTTCTGTATAAACCGGTGCTTCTCCCGTATCCGGATTATAAATTGTTTCCGGGTTTTCAATGATTCCGAGATAGGTTTTGGAAAAGTTTCTCGCCACATATATTTTCCCGTCCGGCCCTCTTTGCATTGCTCCTTCCGCACCCCGGTATTCATATATTATATATTTACTGTCAATAATTGAAGGTGCAGAAAGGTCAAACTGAAGTATTTGTTTTTGCTGGAGAAAATCAACATCCTCATCATAGTTTGTTGACGATTCCGTATATAAAGCCCGACTGTCGGCAGAAAATTCTACGGAATAAAATCCCACTCCCTCGCTGTTGCCGGGCGGATACAAAAGAATTTCATCAGAAACTACGCCAGTGGCATTGTCAAAATTATAGACTGATAAAGAACCTCTTATTTCATTTTCAAAAGGATACTCCATACCCATAGCCAGCCTGGTTCCATCGGGCGAACCTTTCAAATAACCCGGCGTCAATTCCGCAGTTATGCTTGTAGGAGAAACGACCGGCATTAAATTCACTCCGTCGGCGGTTACTTCAAAGGCATAAAAACTGCCCTGAAAATGGGTTAACACCCAATAACCCGTTTTGTCCGCATTACCGATACCCGCTATTTTTTCATAACCCTGCTGCTGGCCGTTAATGGGAATTTCCAGATTCTTAATGGTTACCGCACCCAAACCGCCATTCAAAGACATATCCACTATGCTATATTGCATTCCCTTTTTAGTCACCGTTTCAAGATCCTCCACATCTATGGTAAAAATATAATAAAGGTTGCAGTCATCGGGTTTGGGAATTATGATAGCCGAAGAAGTACTCGATGGGTGTCCATGCAGACCTGAGCCGTTTTGCATGAGATGGTGGATACGATTATATACAAATACGCCGTCTGTATAAAACAAAAGATTTCCGTTTTCATCAGAAATAACGGTGCAGCCTTCAAAAGTATTCAATTGTCCGTTTGTATCTATAACCGGTGAACCGCCTGTAAAATCCAGTCCGGCATGATTTCCGAAGTACCAGTGCGCGGTCTGCATTTGTGCCGGGGTTTCGGTTATCAGGATAAACAGTGATATTATCAGACAGACTCGTTTCATTAATCCGTTATTTTGAATCATGTGAATTTTAAATCTTCAATCTACCGGCTCCGGATATGTCTCTGATCCATTAATTTACAGCTGAAACCGAAAAGTAAACCGGTTCTTTGGGATGATTTAAAATCCAATATGTTTGTTATGAATCGTTTTGTTTATTATTCATTGATTCTATGCATTATTTTTTCTTTGAAATGGATTGCAATAAATTAATTTGAATTCAGCCAATTCTTCCATTTTTAAAGATTAACGGAATTCTGACTGTTGAAAAAACCGCAACAGCAGAAAACTCAGGAATCACAAACTTTGCTTTTATAAATTCTTTTTTAATCAAAAATTTATTGAATTGAAGACTGTCTCAGACAGGCTTTCATTGATTAGAGTAACCAAACGAAAAATCGGTTACAGGAAATTTAATTATTTCCTGTTAATACAATACTTCGCTAAAAACTTCACGCGGCCCTCTTCCCAAAATCGAGGAACTGCCCAATCTTGTTTTTATTTTTCGCAAGTTCAGGGTTTATGCCGAACATTGAAACAAATCGATTCAACAGTAGCTCATTGTAATATTGAATTTTAACTTTGATACTCAAAAACAAAATGACTGTAAAAATAAAACTGCGTGGAATTCTACAACCTAATTGCATTTCCATTTGTCCAAATGCTTTCAAAACCGTAGCTTTGAGTAAGGATAACTCCGATTTTTGTATGTTCTTTTTCAAACATAAATATACTGATTATCGGCGGGTTATTTTAATTTTTTAATATTTATTTTGCTGCAAATAAGGCGCTTATATGGCTTTTTAGGAAGTATTGTTACAACAAACAATTTGAAAAAAAATGAAGAAGATATTAATTGTTTTCGCTGTGATTATGACTTCCTGCCATATCGGGAATGCTGTACTAACTGATAAATGCAGTGATAATTCAATTGAATTTCAAAAAGTTGAATTAAATGAATTATTTGAAAATCCGGTTGCATTTGATGACAAATATGTTGAGGTAAAAGGTATTTATTATCATGGTTTTGAGGAAAGTTCACTGGTTGAACGAAGAGGTGAATCTGCGGACTGTATTTATGTATTAATAAGAAACAACAGAGAACTTGATGAGCATATCGAAAATTTTAAGTCAGGGAAAAAGATTAGAATAAAGGGAAGAATTGACATCGAAGAAAAAGGACATCTGAACAGCTGTAAATTGGGGATTACCGATATTTGTTATTTTGAGTTGATAAATTAAATCTACAAAATGTAAAGTCTTAAATATTTTGGTGTAAATTTACACCACTAATAATTTTGAGTTATGACACGTCAAAGTATTACACTGGCCAAACAAAATGATGAATGGCTGAAAGCACAGGTAGAAAACGAAGAATTCAACAGCAAAAGTGAAGCAATCAATTATCTGATCAAACAGGCTCGTGAACGTTACGAATACAACGAGTATGTGCGAATGAAAATCGAAAGAGGCGAAAAAAGCGGTTTTAGTACCAAAACCAAAGAAGAACTTTTGGCTGAAATAAAGAAAAGACTAAATGTATAGTTATAAGCTGTCAACTGAAGCTGAAGAAGATATAGTCAGGATTTTTGAATATGGCTTTCATCAATTTGGACTTCACCAAGCCAATAAATATTACGATGAGTTATTTGAATGTTTTGATAAAATAGCTTCCAATCCGTATATGTTTCCTGAATATATTCATCACAATGAAAATTACAGATATTGTGTCTGCGGTGCTGATACCATTTATTACAAAGTTTTAAATGATACTGTTGAAATCATCACCATCATTGGAAGACAAGACTACAGGTGAAAAAATTAAAATTATAATTCATAAACTGATTGGGAATAAGCCAAAAAGAGTTTAAGAAATAATTCACAGCGAATTCAAATCCTTTTTGTCATATTTGCATTGAAAAAAATAAATTCAATGTCAGATTTGCTTGTTTCAAAAGGAATCACAAAACAGTTCGGAACCAAAGTCGCACTCAATAATTTTGACCTGAATATACCGGAAGGTTCGATCTACGGACTGCTCGGACCCAACGGTGCCGGAAAAACCACTTTTCTGAGAATCATCAATCAGATTACCGCAGCCGACAAAGGCGAAATCACGATCCAGGGAAAACCGCTCGACAAAAGCATCATTCCGCTGGTCGGCTATATGCCCGAAGAACGCGGTCTGTACAACAATATGAAGATCGGCGAACAGGCGCTTTATTTTGCAAAACTCAAAGGCCTAACCACCGCAGAAGCACACAAAAAAACAAAATACTGGTTTGAAAAACTGGGCATTCAGGATTGGTGGAACAAAAAACTGTCAGAACTGTCAAAAGGTATGGGCCAGAAAGTTCAGTTTGTCATCACGGTGCTGCACGAACCAAAACTTTTGATTTTTGATGAACCTTTCAGCGGTTTTGATCCGGTCAATGCAAAACTGATTGCAAACGAAATCATTGAGCTGAGCAAAAAAGGTGCGACCATCATCTTTTCGACCCACCGAATGGAATCGGTTGAGGAAATGTGCGACCATATCGCGTTGATCGATCAGTCAAACAAGATACTGGACGGCGAAATCAATCAGATCAGACATCAGTTCAAATCAGGAAAATATTTTGTCGAAATCGATCAGACAACAAAAGACGGCTGGTCTGAATTCAATTCGAATTTTGAGGTCGAAACGATTGCCGAAACCGAAAACTCGCTGAGTTTCAATATCAGAAAACCCGACGATATGAACTCAAACCAGCTGCTGTCAAGGATTACATCACTCGGTCATATCACCCAGTTCAGAGAAAACATTCCGTCGATGAATGAAGTGTTTATCAGAGCGGTCAGTTCAAATTAAAATCAATCACCGACAAATTAAATCAAAAAGAAAATGAATCAGATACTCTTAGTCGCAAGCCGTGAATTTATGACCCAGGTGAAGAACAAAACCTTCATCATCATGACCATACTGTCGCCTTTGATCATCGTCGGCATCATCGGCATCATCGCCTGGATGATGTCTGCCAATTCGGATCAGAAAAGCATAGCGGTGGCGGATCAGAGCGGTGAATTCATCACTACGCTCGCTTCAAACGACAATGTAATCTATAATTTCTATCCGGCAAAAGATATTCAGGGGATCAAAGACACACTGATAAACAGCAAATATCTGAATGCACTGCTGGTCATTCCGCAGTTTGAAAAAAACGATTTCAGCAGTCTCAACAACGGAATCGAACTGGTTACCAACGGAAATATGGGTGTGAGTTTCAAAGAAAATCTTGAATCAAAAATCAACAAAAGGATCGAAGATCTGAAAATGGAAAATGCGGGTGTGTCCGAAGATCAGCTCAAAGGACTGAAATCAAACATCAGCATCAAAACCTTTAATCTGAAAGACAGCAACGGCGGTGAAAAAGGCGAAGGAAGCGATTATCTGAAATTCGGGCTGGCGATGTTTTTGGCCTATATCACATTTACTTTTATTATGATTTACGGCGTAAAAATCATGAGAAGCGTGGTGGAAGAAAAAAATAACCGTGTGGTTGAAATCATCATTTCATCAGTCAAACCTTTCAATCTGATGATGGGCAAAATATTGGGAACCACCTTTGTAGCACTGCTTCAGTTTCTGATCTGGATCATGATGGGACTGGCTTTGGTGATTGGCGGTTCTGCCTTTCTGAGTTCAAAAATCAAAATGCCGACCGAAGCGATGAACGGATCGGCACAGCAAATGCTCGACCGGAATCCCGAATGGATGACCGACACCCAGGGAATGCTCAATTCGCTGCTCGATCTGAATTACCCGCTGATACTGATATTGTTTTTGGTTTATTTTCTGTTGGGTTATCTGTTTTACAGCTCTGTATTTGCAGCCATCGGTTCGGCGGTTGACAATGAGGCGGACACCCAGCAGTTTACTTTTTATCCGATTTTCCCAATGATCATTGCAATGTACGGCAGCATGACCGCACTCGACAATCCGGACGGGCCGGTGTCATTTTGGCTGTCGATGATTCCGCTGACTTCACCGATTTCTATGGTCGTCCGACTGCCGTTTGGCGTGGAATGGTGGGAAATCGCACTGTCGCTCACCCTGCTGATCGGCACCATGCTGCTGATGGTTTTTCTGGCTTCAAAGATTTACAGAGTCGGAATTCTGATGTACGGCAAAAAAGCTTCTTTCAAAGAAATGTGGAAGTGGATGAGGTATTCGAATTAGGGTTTGTTTCAGGTTTCAGGTTTCAAGTTCCAGGTTAGAAATTAGAAGTTAGAGGTTAGAAGTGTCAATCTTTCTGAACTTCCGGCTTCCAGCCTCCATCTTCCATCCAAAAACAAAATCTCTTCTCCCCGATTGCTTAATTTTGATTAAATTCGCAGCCAAATTCAAGGATATGTCAGAAGATATTTTCAAGCAGATTATTTCGCACGCAAAAGAATACGGTTTTATCTTTCAGTCAAGTGAGATATATGACGGACTGTCAGCTGTTTATGATTACGGCCAAAACGGAGTCGAACTCAAAAACAACATCAAACAATATTGGTGGAAGGCGATGGTCCAGCTCAATGAAAATATCGTCGGCATCGATTCTGCCATCTTTATGCATCCGACCACCTGGAAAGCTTCAGGCCACGTTGATGCATTCAATGATCCGCTGATCGACAACAAAGATTCAAAAAAACGATATCGTGCCGATGTGCTTATCGAAGATTATTGCGCAAAACTCGAAGCCAAAATCGATAAGGAAGTTGAAAAAGCAGCCAAAAGATTTGGTGAGGCATTTGACAAAGCACAGTTTGTCAGCACCAATCAGCGTGTGGTTGAATATCAGCAGAAAATCGATGAAACCCTGAAAAGAATGGGAAAATCGCTTGAAAAAAATGATCTGGCCGATGTCAAAGCTTTGATTGAAGAACTTGAAATCGCAGATCCGCTGACCGGTTCAAAAAACTGGACAGAAGTCCGTCAGTTCAACCTGATGTTCGGCACCAAACTCGGCGCAACCGCAGATACTTCGATGGATCTGTATCTGAGACCGGAAACCGCTCAGGGGATTTTTCTGAATTATCTGAATGTGCAGAAAACCGGCCGTATGAAGATTCCTTTTGGAATTGCACAGATCGGAAAAGCTTTCAGAAACGAGATCGTTGCACGTCAGTTCATCTTCAGAATGAGAGAATTCGAACAGATGGAAATGCAGTTCTTTGTTCCGCCCGGAACCGAGCTCGACTGGTTTGCAAAATGGAAGGAAATCCGTCTGAACTGGCACAAAGCACTGGGATTGGGCGATGACAATTACAGATACCACGACCACGAAAAACTGGCGCATTACGCAAATGCAGCAACCGATATAGAATTCAAATTTCCGTTCGGATTCAAAGAATTGGAAGGAATTCATTCAAGAACCGATTTTGACCTGAGTCAGCATCAGAATTTTTCGGGCAAAAAAATCCAGTATTTTGACAATGAAAAAAATGAAAGCTATGTTCCTTTTGTGGTTGAAACCTCTGTCGGTCTCGACCGTCTGGTGCTTGCCGTATTTTCAAACAGTCTGAAAAACGAAACTTTGGAAGACGGAAGCGAAAGAACGGTTCTGACGCTGCCGCCGGCCCTGGCACCGATCAAAGCAGCAATCCTTCCGCTAATCAAAAAAGACGGACTTCCCGAAATGGCCGAAAAAATCCTGAATCAGCTGAAATTTGATTTCAATGTGATGTATGAAGAAAAAGATTCGATCGGAAAGCGTTACAGAAGAATGGACGCCATCGGAACTCCTTTCTGTATCACGGTTGACCACGATTCACTCAATGACGGCGCAGTGACGCTTCGTTACAGAGATTCGATGAAACAGGAAAGAATTCCGGTTGAAAAACTGAATGAAATCATCGACAGAGAAGTCAATATGAAATATCTGCTCGCGAAAAATTTAATTTTGACTGAAGGTTTGAATTGATTAAATTTGAGTTGACTTAAAATCAATTCAATATGAAAACGATTCTCAATTTCGCAATCACAGCGCTGATTATTCTGTTACTTGCCAATCTGTTTCCCGAAAAAATCCATGTGGACAATTTCTGGTGGGCACTCGGTCTCGCTGTCGTTTTGGCCGCATTAAATCTTTTGGTCAGACCCATACTGGTATTTCTGACACTGCCTGCCACTTTGATTACTTTCGGATTATTCCTGCTTGTCATCAATGCAGTCATCATACTGCTTGCAGACTATCTGATGCAGGGTCATTTCACAGTCAAAAACTTTTGGTGGGCACTGCTTTTCAGTATAATGCTTGCTTTTGGTCAGTCATTGCTGCTGATCAAAAAACAGGAAAACTTACAATAAGAATAAAAAAACAGCCGGCTTAGAATTTAAACCGGCCTTATAATCAATATTCGATCTTTTTCTGATAAGTTTCGGTTGGCTTGATTCGTTTTTCAACCGGATAATGTCCTGTGAAACAGCCGAAACAATAATTTTTTGAACCCAGAATTTCAATCAGGCTTTCAACCGAAAGAAAGTCAAGACTGTCAACACCGAGATATTCGGTCAGTTCTTTTTTGCTCATATTGGCTGCGATCAGATCCTTTTTGTTCGGCATATCGATTCCGAGATGGCAGGGCGAGACCACAGGCGGCGATGCGCTTCTGAAATGAATTTCCTTGGCACCGGCTTCTTTCAGTATCCTGATCAGAATCCTGCTGGTCGTACCTCTGACAATTGAATCATCGAGAATCACAACCCTTCTTCCTTTGATTTTTGCACGGATGGGATTGAGTTTCAGATTCACAATTCTTTCTCTCAGTTTTTGAGACGGAACGATGAATGAACGGCTCATGTATCTGTTTTTGACCAAAATGGGTTCAAACGGAATACCCGAAGCTTCCGAATAACCGATTGCCGAAGGCACACCCGAATCGGGCACACCGATTACCACATCCGCATCGACCGGCGACTGTTCATAAAGTTTCTTGCCGCTCTTTACCCTTAAATCATAAACTTCGGTTCCCTGAAGATTTGAGTCGGGGCGTGCAAAATAGACATATTCAAAAGAACAGATTCTGCTTTTTGTCGGCTGACCGAGCGAATAAGAATGCAGTCCGTCCTTGTCCGCCACCACGATTTCACCGGGCTCCACATCTCTCAAAAATTCGGCTCCCACAGCATCCAAAGCGCAGGTTTCCGAACTGAATACAAAAGTTTTTTCATCCAGCTTGCCGATACACAAAGGTCTGATTCCGTTCGGATCTCTGAATGCCGCCAGCGATTGATCGGTCAGCAGAAGAATCGAATAAGCGCCTCTGATCGGTTTCATTCCCTTTCTGATTGCAACTTCAACCGGATCTTTTGCATGTTTTTGAATCGAACGCAAAATCACTTCTGTATCTGAAGTCGCCAAAAACGGAAGGCCTTCCTCCGTCAGTTTTTCTTTCAGCGCATCGGTTTCAATCACCTGACCGTTGTGAACAATCGAAAAATGAGGTTTTCCAAAATAATTGACTGCATACAGCGGCTGAATATTTTTTTTGCTCATTCCGCCCGCAGTGGTATATCGGGTATGACCGATCACAGCATTTCCCTGAAAATCTTCAACCGGTTCGATCTGCTTGAAAACGTCAAGCACCAGACCCTCGGATTTGAAAGTCCTGATGACACCGTCTTTTAAAGCCGAAATACCGGCTGCCTCCTGTCCGCGGTGCTGCAAAGCAAACATACCAAACTGGGCCAGCGAAAAAGTACCGATGTTTTCCGGCGAATAGACGCCGAATATACCGCACTCCTCTTCAAGCCGATCCTCCTCCATCAGTTTTTTCAGCCAATTCCGCTGATAAAAATGTTTTGAATATTCTGATTTGTTTTGTGAAGATTTCATTTTTTTGTTCTGATTAATTTAATTGGTCAAAACCGAAGTTAATCTGTCATACACCTCATGATAAGCTTCCGAGACTTCTCCCAGATCTCTTCTGAAGCGGTCTTTGTCCAGTTTTTTCAAAGTGTCTTTGTCCCAAAGCCTGCAGGTATCGGGACTGACCTCATCTGCCAGTATGATATTTCCGTCAGCGTCCTTTCCAAATTCAATTTTAAAATCGACAAGTATCAGATTGGCTTTCAAAAACAATTCGGTCAGCAGACGGTTGATGCGGTCGCTCATCTGATACATAAATTTCAATTCGTCATAAGTGGCTATCCCAAGCATCACCGCATGATGATCATTGATCAGCGGATCGCTCAGTTCATCTTTTTTGTAACAGATATCAAAGATGGTCACCGGCGATTTCATTCCTTCTTCCAGTCCGAGACGCTGTGCCATGCTTCCGGCAATATAGTTTCTGACGATCATTTCGAGCGGAACGATATTTACCTTTTTCACCAATTGTTCGCGTTCGTCCAAAGTTTCTATATAATGAGTCGGAATGCCCGAAGCAGCCAGATACTTGAAAATCAGAGTTGAAATCCTGTTGTTCATTTCTCCTTTATCGACTACTGTACCCCGCTTTTGGGCGTTGAAAGCAGTCGCATCGTCCTTATAATGAACGATTACTCTGTTTGGGTCTTCTGTTGAATAGACCTGTTTGGATTTTCCTTCGTACAGAAAATCCTGTTTTGTTGCTTTCATCCTTTGAATTTAATTATTTAAAATTTAATATTTTCAGTCTTTATTTGAAATATTCGACTCCGTTTTTAAAGATATTCATCACTTCGATTCCGGGAATGTTTTTGAACAAACCTTCTTCAAATCTTTCGGGATGACACATTCTTCCGTAAATTTTTCCGCAATCGCTGACGATTCCTTCGATTCCCATCACCGATCCGTTTGGATTAAACGGCATTTCGTGCGCCACATTTCCGTCCAAATCAACATATTGGGTCGCAATCTGATTTTGTTCGATCAGCTTTTTGAGATTTGTTTCATCTGCCATGAATCTTCCTTCGCCATGCGAAACCGGTATCCAGTATTCTTTTCCGGCCATTCCTTTCAGCCAGGGCGAATGAGAATCGTTCACCCTCACTTTGACCAGCGCCGCATTGTGACGACCGATTTCGTTGAAAGTCAGTGTCGGCGTGTCTTCTTCAAGCACTCTGATTTTGCTGTACGGCAGTAGTCCCGATTTGATCAGTCCCTGAAAACCGTTGCAGACGCCCAGGATCAGACCGTTTCTGCCCATCAGCCGATAGATGCTGTCTTTGATTTTTTCATTTCTCAGCACCGATGCGATGAATTTGCCCGAACCGTCGGGTTCGTCGGCAGCCGAGAATCCGCCCGGAATAAACAGAATCTGAGAATTGTCGATTGCCTTTGAATAGGCTTCAACCGATTCTTCCACATCCTTCTCGCTCAGATTTTTGAAAACCAAAATCTCTGTTTCGGCACCTTCTTTTCGAAATGCTTTTGCACTGTCATATTCGCTGTTGGTTCCCGGAAAAGCGGCGATAAACACTTTGGGTTTAATTCCGCTGTTCAAATACGGGCTTTGATTTAATTTTTTATTTGATTCAATTTTCAGATCAAAAATCGGCGTTTCGGATTTCATTGTTTTCTCGGGAAATAATCTTGAGAAAGTGCTTTTCCATGCAACTTTTGCAGCCGGAACCAAAATCTCGGTTCCGTTAAAATCCAGATTTTGAAATGAATTGGTCTTTCCGATCTGATGGAAATTTTCTTTTATCTCAGCCGGAATATCCAAAGCTTCTTTGTGCTCAACCATGATTGATGACGGATAATATCTCAGCAGATCCAAATCGGTTTTCAGTTCCACTCCGATCTGGTTTCCAAATGCCATCAGCGCGGCTGTTTCTGCAATTCCGCCAAATTTAACGGCAGCAGCAGAAAGTATTTTGTCATTGTTTTTTGAAACGGTTTCAAAAATTGTTTTCAGATTTTCAATTTCCAACAGCATATCACGGGTCTGATTCGGAACAAAAACCGAAATCAGCGAATCTGTCTTTTGAAAAGTTGCAGAATTGATTTTCTCTGATTGGTTCGGACAAACCGCAAATGAAATCAGTGTCGGCGGCACATCAATGTCCTGGTAACTTCCGCTCATACTGTCTTTTCCGCCGATGGCAGGGATTTCGAGCTGACGCTGTGCCTCAACCGATCCGAGCAGTGCTGCCAAAGGTTTTCCCCAACGGCCGGCTTCTTCTCTGAGTCTTTCAAAATATTCCTGAAAAGTCAGTCTGATTTCAGAATAATCACCGCCCGCAGCCACGATTTTTGACACACTGTCCATCACCGCATAATAGGCACCATGATAGGGCGACCATCTGCTGATCAGCGGATTGTATCCGAATGCCGCCATGCTCACCGCATTTGTAAATCCGTCGGTCGGAAATTTTTGAACACTCACCTCTTCGGGACTGTCCTGAAATTTTCCGCCAAATGCATTCAATATGGTGCTTCTGCCGACATTGTTGTCAAACATTTCGATCAGTCCTTTTTGGGATGCATGATTCAATGCAGCCAGCTGTTTGATGAAATTTTCTTTTGTGAAATTTTTGAATTCGATAAACGGATTGAAATCGTCACCGTCTTCAACCACCGCTTTTGACTGTTTTCTGACTCCGTTGGTATCCAGGAATTTTCGATCGAGTTCAACGATTCGATTTCCTTTCCACCAAATCTGCATCACTTCTTCTTTGGTCACATCGGCTACGATGGTCGCCTCCAGATTTTCGATCTGTGCATATTCGATGAACTTTTGTGCATCTTTTGATTCAACGACAACCGCCATTCTTTCCTGAGATTCAGAAAGCGCGATTTCGGTCCCGTTGAGACCTGTGTATTTTAAGGGTACGGTGTCGAGATTGATGTTTACACCTCTTGCAATTTCGCCGATTGCAACCGAAACACCGCCTGCACCAAAGTCATTGCATCTTTTGATCAGCGCAAGCACTTCCTTTTTTCTGAACAGCCGCTGGATTTTTCTTTCAACGATTGCATTTCCTTTTTGAACTTCAGAACTGAGTTCGTCCAGGTCTTTTCCGTCATGCGTTTTTGAAGAACCGGTTGCTCCGCCCACTCCGTCACGTCCGGTACGGCCGCCGAGCAGTATCACTTTGTCACCGGCAAGAGGTTCTTCTCTTCTCACCCAATCTTTTTTCACTGCGCCGGCCACAAAACCGACTTCCATTCTTTTTGCCTTATAACCCGGATCGTAAATTTCACGAACATGAGTCGTAGCAAGTCCGATCTGATTCCCGTAAGAACTGTAACCCAAAGCAGCTTCTTTTGTGATTTTTCGCTGCGGAAGTTTTCCGGGCAGGGTATCTTCAATTTTTTCAAGCGGATCGGCAGAACCGGTCACACGCATCGCCTGGAAAACATAGGCACGGCCCGACAAAGGATCTCTGATTGCACCGCCCACACAGGTGGAAGCGCCTCCAAAAGGCTCAACTTCGGTCGGATGGTTATGGGTTTCATTTTTGAACTGAAGCAGCCACTCCTCTTCCACTCCGTCCACCAAAATCGGAACGACGATCGAGCAGGCATTGACTTCTTCGGAAACATCTATATTTTTAATTTTTCCGGTACGGCTCAGGTATTTTCCCATAATGGTCGCCATATCCATCAGTCGGATCGGTTTGGTGATGCCAAGCTCTTTTCTGATGTTCAGATAATAATCAAAGGTGTTTTGAAGCGTTTCTTTGAAACGGTTTTCAAATTTTATATCTGTAATTTCGGTTTCAAAAGTGGTATGACGGCAATGGTCCGACCAATAGGTGTCGAGCACCTTGAGTTCGGTTTCGGTCGGATTTCGATTGATCGATTTGAAGTGCTGTCTGATAAATTCCAGATCGTCCAATTCCATTGAAAAACCAAATTCAGAATTCAGTTTTGAAAGCTGATCGCTGTTGAAATCAATAAATCCATCGATGACAGGAACCGGTTTTATGGTGGTTGCCTCATTTCTGTGCAGTCGGTTCAAATCTTTTTCGACTGCTTCAAGCGGATTGATCAGATAGTTTTTGATTTTCCCCAGATCATCATCAGAAATCCGGTCAAAAACATACAGAAATCCGGTTTTCACACGGGTATCTCTGACACCGAGCAAAAGCAGACACTGTTCGGCCGAATCTGCGCGCTGGTCGTGCTGACCGGGCAATGGTTCGGATGCGAAATATACTGCATTTCGGTTTTCACCGATCATCGGGATTTCATCAACCGAATGAAAAGCAAGATCGGTCACCGGATCGACAAAGATCTCGTTGATCGTCCTTTCGAGCTGATCTTCAGCGATATTGAACAATTCATAAATTACAAAAACCTTGCAGTCTGTTCCGACGGCAAGGTTTTGCAGTTCTTTGGTGACTCTTCTGCTGTGAACGTCAAACTGATCTTTTTTTTGAATAAAAATTCGTTTATTCATATATATTTTAAAAAACTTTTTTCAGCACAAATGAAGGGTATGAAAAACGAACATACACTCCATTTGTAGTTACAGGTTTACGGCCTGTGGTAGAAACACCCAACCTTATCTTGGGTCTATACAAATGAGTGTAAAATCACACAAAACTTTACGGTGCAAAGGTAAGTTTTATTTTTAATCTTTTGATTCTCCCAAATAAAGAAATCAATTGAAAAATATAAAAAATTCGTTTTCCTGTTTATCCAAAACTAAAAAACAATCCGCCAAGTGCTTAGTAGGAATCTACGCAGCGTTATAAGGATTTTTACTAAAAGCAATTTTCTATTTTTTTCTATTTTTGAAAAAGTCAATTTTTTGAATTTCGACTATAAAAATATCAGATATACGGAGAAAGGGTTTCTTTTGAACTATAAGCCACTTGATAACATCATTGGTTGTAAAATCATCTTCATTGGTTAGGATAAGTATCATTGTATTTTTTAATTGCATTTATGGAATCATGAAATAGCCTTAATTGATGATTAATGCTTGGTAATCCAATGCTTTTTCGATTCTTATTAACCCATAAAGTATCAACAACATCTGTAAGTACATTAAATCTTCCGTAAGGAACAATCGAGTTTTTAATGCAATATTCATGATTATCAACCATTTGAGCATAATAATCAGGAGGGCAATCTCCAGATTTAACAAATTCCAATACCTTACCCCTTAAATATTCATAATCTTTTTCATCAATATTGCTGCACCCAAGATTCAACAATAGAACTCCTACACTAACCTCATCCTCATATCCAATTTTTTGTTGAGAAGGAAAACCGTAATTTTTAAAAGTCCATTTGAGAAATTCAATGTTTTTTCTATCATTTAAATCTCTTAAGCTATCATTAGCTTCGAGTATAGAAATTGCATCTCTTTTCATTGCGATACTAACAGAATCTATAAGTTCTTTGTTTAGTTCATTTCTCCACTGAGCAATTTCATTTTTCACATCCAAACTATCAATACTGTATTTTTTAAATAACGGATAATAAGGATTGGGCTTATCATAATACCGGGAATAAGGAGCTAAAAGATATATTAATTTTCGCAAACTTTTTTCCCCACCAAAGTCCTTGTTATATTTATCAGCAAGAATTAAATAATTTCCCAACTCCTCTATATTTCTTTGGTTTTTCGGTTCATATTTACGAAAGAGTTTTTTGTATTTTTTAACAGCCTTCTTTGGTTGATTTGCAAATCTGTAAATACTGTCAATCTCATTTACCCTTTGATAATAGGAAATATAATTAACCTCTCTTGCCTTACAGGAAAGGATTATAAATAGAAAAAACCAAATACACAAAGCATAAATATTAAACAGTTTTTTCAGCATAATTAAAATTTTAAATAAATTTAGGAATAATTAGAGTCGGTTTAAATTTTAACGAAAAATAATATTTGATCTGTTTCAACTCATCTTTGCATTATTTTCGTTTTGCCAAGCTACAAGGATTTGATTTCAATGGAGTCTGTTCAAATCATGGTTCTTAATTCGCTGACTGCAAACAAATCACATATTAAGTAAATTTTACACACTTGAAGTTCAGCTGCTACACTATCTCAGGATTAGACATATACTTTAATAAAAATAAGACTGTAAAATTTTGACTTATTATTTTCTTTATTATGACTGAAATGTTAATCAATCTAAAAAAGTTGTGAAGCGGAACGTTTAAAAACATGAGGAAACATCCCCAAAAATAAGTTTTCTTATCCGGTTTTTTGGCCACATTATTTCATACACTATCCATGCTTTATCCATACACTATCCATACATGATGTATGGAGTATCTCAGCATCGGATTTTTTATTCTCAGGCTAAATTACTGATAAGCAATTGAATATACAAGCCATTGGAAATGACATTTGTGTCCTTTTGGTACGAAAGGCGAAATTTGTGACCCAAGCGGATATTTGTGCCGTTTTGGCGGTTTGGAGACATTTGGGACAAATTCTCTGCAGTGTTCCGTATTAAAAAAGTATAAGAGCGAGATTTTTAAGAGGTAAGTTTCATCATTTATTTTTTTAAATTGTTTGAGAAATGGGGATGTTTACTCCTTCCATTTAGCCTTTTCGGATAAAGTTTAATCATTTTATGATTTTAAATCCGATTTATGATTTTATTCTAAATGAGCGGTTGGTTTTGTTGAAAGGATTTTTCTCTGTTTTGTCACAGTTTTTGGTTTGCTTCGCGCCAAAAACAGCGCCAAAACATTTTCTATCGGCGTTATCTATTGGCTATACATATTCGATCCGCGCTGCGGATCGGCGCGGAAGAAATTTTCACCTAATAAAGGGGTCAAAGCCTTCTTTCAGGGAAAATGTAAGGGAATTGTAAAACACAAAACTAACCCATAGGTTGGCTTTGAATTTCTAAAGGACTTTATAAAATCTACTGATAATAAGTAATTTATGTTTTGACTTCTGATAAATGGCCAATGTGAAACACTGCCACCTGAACGGTTTGTTTTTTACCACCATTTATTTTTATAAATAATTGGGATTTGTCTTTTTTCAAGTTCCTTAATTAAAAGCTCTTTAAATTCTTGGTGTCTTTCATAATCCCAACCAACTCCAAGTCTTTTATTTTTTGTATTGACGATAATCGACTGATGATATTTAAAAACTCTTACCCCTACTATTTCCTCTAATTTTATGACTTTGTTAATCAGCGGGGATTTTTTAATTATCTTATTCTCTGTTAAGGTGATTCGGACAAAATAGCCATCTGTAAAGGATATTATTATAAAAAGAGGAAAGAATATTATTATCAAATAAATTAATAGTGATAATTCTTCCGAAGGGTTATAGAAGTAAAGCATAGCATCAAAAATTACAATAATAAATAAAATTGGTAGCCCAAAAAAAATACTTCTTTTCTGTTTTATTTCAATAATCTTATTCACTCCAATTTGTTTTAAATCTATCTAAATTTAAAAAAATCAACTAAAAAAAACCTGGCATGATGCTGATTTCCTCGGTTTCGAACCGCCTGAAATTAGAATTCCGTCGCTGCCGCGCGATTGTATCGCGTGGCTATGGTCAAAATTACAAATATTTTTCATTCGATTCTTTTCGGATAAATTTAAATCATTTTATGAATTAAATTCCGATTTATGATTTAATTCAAAATGAACAGTTGGTTTTATTGAAAAGGTTTTCTCTGTTTTGTCACAGTTTTTGGTCTGCTTCGCCCCAAAAACAGCGCCAAAACATTCTCTATTGGCATTCTCTTTTGGCTATACATATACGACCCGCGCTGCGGGTCGGATAGAGACAAAACATGTTTGAAAGAATTCGATCAGGATGGACAGCTTATCTTTATTTATGACGAGACGAACGGCCGTTCGTCTCTACATTCGATAAATTTAATCAATTATTATATATCCAAACTGTTTGATATTATCCGAGTCGTTTCTGTTATGATTCATTTTTATAAAATAAATGCATCTTCTGAAGTTTGAACCAAACCTGCATTCTCAATTATTGGATATATAGAAGTACATCCCCGAAAATAAGTTTTCTTCTCCGGTTTTTTGGCCACATTATTTCATACACTATCCATGCTTTATCCATACACTATCCATACATGATGTATGGAGTATCTCAGCATCAGGGTTTTTTATCTTCAGGCTAAATTACTGATAAACAATTGAATGCGCAAGCCATTGGAAACGACATTTGTGTCCTTTTGGTACGAAAAGAGAAATTTGTGCCTTAAGCGGATATTTGTGCCGTTTTGGCGGTTTGGGGACATTTGAGACAAATTCTCTGCAGTGTTCCGTATTAAAAAAGTATAAGAGCGAGATTTTTAAGAAGTAAGTTTCATCATTTATTTTTTTAAATTGTTTGAGAAATGGGGATGTTTACCCCTTCCATTTAGCCTTTTCGGATAGATTTAAATCATTTTATTAATTAAAGTCTGATTTATGATTTTATTCAAAATGAGTTGTTGGTTTTGTTGAAAAGGCTGTTCTCTGTTTTGTCACAGTTTTTGGATTGCTTTGCGCCAAAAACAGAACCAAAACATTTTCTATCGGCGTTATCTATTGGCTATACATATTCGATCCGCGCTGCGGATCGGATAGAGACAAAACATGTTTGAAAGAATTCGATCAGGATGGACAGCTTATCTTTATTTATGACGAGACGAACGGCCGTTCGTCTCTACATTCGATAAATTTAATCAATTATTATATCTCCAAACTGTTTGATATTATCCGAGTCGTTTCTGTTATGGTTCATTTTTATAAAATAAATGCCTCTTCTGAAGTTTGAACCAATCCTGTATTCTCAATTATTGGATATATAGAAGTACATCCCCGAAAATAAGTTTTCTTATCCGGTTTTTTGGCCACATTATTTCATACATTATCCATACACTATCCATACATGATCTATGGCGTATCTCAGCATCAGTTTTTTTTATTTCCAGGCTAAATTACTGATAGACAATTGAATGCGCAAGTCATTGAAAATGACATTTGTGTCGATTTGGTACGAAAAGCGAAATCTGTGACCCAGGCGGATATTTGTGCCGTTTTAGCGGTTTGGAGCCTTTGCTTTCTGCACCGGCTTGATATAACGCTGATCTATCCTGATCCGCCAGCCAAACCCGGCTATGCCAAATGACCGGAAGCCAACAACATCGTTGTCGCCGCAGACAGCAACGGCAGACTGACCGTCCCGGCTCACTGACCTTTACGATGATCTATGAACCGCCTCACGGTTCCGGAAAGGTTGAACATTTTTAGATGCTGATTCTAAAATACAGAATTATTTGATTCACTCTCATAGCTGTGTTTAGTAAAAGAACTAAATTGCAAGGGATTATGAGAGGAAAGGGAAAGTTACACTAATGTTATGTAAATTGTGAAATTGTATAATGTATATTGTATAATTATTTGATCTTCAAATCCATAAATAACTTCAAATTAGAAGTAATATGATTAACTTAACACTAATATAGAATTCACAGAATTAATTTGTTGAATGAGAAGAGTTTCTCTGCTGCGCTCCGAAAAATACTCCACATGACGATTTTCATTATACAATTTATACATCCTATAAACCTGAAATCTCCATTCATCTGCCTAAGAGCAAGTGTTTTGTTCTTTGAATATCAAAAGGGCAGAATAAAATCCACACAAATCAGATTCAAAATGATTCGACCGCCTTCCGGGCCGATTTTTTGGGTGTCATTGTTTTTTCTATACATATATGACCTCTTCGAGGTCAGAGAAGCGCTAATAAACCTCACATAAGCCTGACCCACCGTGGCGGGTCGAATATGTATAAAGCGAATAAACAGCATACCTACACGACTTTTCTCAAAAAAATGTATTTTCAATTTTACCTTAAGCTGTCAATGCTGAAAAACCTGATACGAGCGAAGCGAACTGTACGAAGTAAAACCTGAAACCTGGAATTAAAATCGTCTAACCCCTAACTTGAGAAATAGTAATTAGTGATTAGTAAATAGTGACTGGTTGACCATAGGAAACACGAAACTGGCACCCCACACCCAACCTTTCTCTCGTCTCATGTCTCATGTCTAATGTCTCAAAGTTAACCTCTAACTTCTAAATTCTAACTTGAAACCTGGAACCTTGAGGCCCATTCATCTGCCTGAAAAACCAACTTCTATATTTTTCTGCTTCCCAACATTTTCAAAATGATTCTTACAGACTTTCAATCCATTTATTCAAATCCGTCTCAGAAGGAAGATTCAGCTTTTTCCTGATCATATACCGCCGGTTCTGCACAGTTTTATGCTGTACAAATTTATATTGTGCAATTTCTTTGTTGGATAGATTTAACCTTGTCATTGCCAAAAGTTCTATCTCCTGATTGGTAAGTTCAGATGATTTTTCATGCAGCTTCCGGCTAAAATCAGGAAATTCGCCTTCAAAAGCCAATAAAAAAGTAGGATCATTTTGTTTCAGCAACTGAATCAGCTGATTGTATTTTTCCGGAGAAAGAGCCGTATTCGAAAATATGGTATTGTGTGCCACTGCAAATCTGCGGTACAGTATATAAAAAACCGATAACAAAACTGCAAGTCCCAATATAACGAAAATCCACAATTTGCGCGGTGACTTGTCTGTCTGATTTTCCTGAATAATCTTCCTCAGGGATTTGTTCTGACTTTGGGAAATTTCAAACTCAAGTTCTTTCAGTTTATTTTTATAAACCGAAGCCAATTCGGGCGAATCCAATTTTTCATATACAAGACTCAGATTTTCATAAAGCTCCCTGGTATTGATAAAATGTTTGTTGTCCTGAATCTTTTCAGCCATTTTATAATAATTCAAAGCATCATTATAATTTTCTTTCTCCAGATTCACCCTTCCCAAAACAATATAATTTAAATAGGTGAGGTTATGATTTTCTTCGGCTTCTGTTTTTAAAGCAAGTGACTTTTCCGCATAGACCCTGGCTGAGTCAAGATTCACATTAAGATAGGCGCCTCCAAGATTGGCATAATCCATAAAGGTGGTTCCTCTTTTCCATTCGGAATTTGTCAGTTTCTGATGTTCCTTTACCGAGCTCAGCAAAGACTGAATTCCGCTGAAATACTCATCCTTCATATTGTAAACATTGGCAAATGCAGTATAAAAATTGGCTCTTTCCATCGTGATATATACATTGTCGGATTTGGAATCATCCAAAATGCCCAAACCAATTTTCAATTCATCCAACGACCTGTCATACAACTCATTAAATGAATAAGCCTGTGCCTTGTATTTGTGAGCTCTGGCCTCATACAGCACATTTTTATACTGTTTTGATTTTTTTTCAAGCACCGATGCAGAATTGAGCATCTGTTCAAAATCGGAATTTAAAAAATAATAATATTCCGCCTGGGTAGCAAGCAGTTTCAGTTCCAAACTGTCCTTTCCGATTTTTTCTGCTTCTTTGATCAGGCTGCCGATTTCACTCAGCGCGGTTTCAGGCTCAGTTTCAAATAATTTGCGGTTTTCCTGGAACTTTTGGTTTAAAACATCAGAATTCGGGGTATTTATTTTTTGTGCGGATACATAAACGCATCCGGACAAAAGCAGAGGGATTGCAAAAAATAAATACCCGTAATTTTTCATTATATTTTCAAGTACTTTTGTAATCGGTCATAAAGTTAATTATTTGCAGACATCAAACAAAAAAATACTGTTTTATTGAATTATTATAATCCATTGTTTTATCTGTTATCTGCTTTTTGTTTCCTCTTCAATTTTTTTTCAAAATAATTGATTTTAACAGATTCAAATTTAAACATATGCCTAAAATTTTATTGATTTGGAGTTTCGGTTAATTATTACTAATTTTGCAACTCCTTTTGAGGATTGTATCACAATCTGAATGCCATCTGTCCGGCGACTATTCAATTCAATTTTACAATTTTATGAGGCAATGAGGTGTTGTTACACTCAAATGACAAGCCTGTAAATTATCATAACATAATGACATTTAACGATTTAAAACTTACAAAGCCGTTGATAACGGCGCTTAAAAACATGGGCTATAACAGTCCCACCCCAATCCAGGAACAGGCAATACCGCATATACTGAACGGAGAAGATATTTTTGGCTGTGCCCAAACCGGAACAGGAAAAACGGCCGCTTTTTGTCTGCCGATTTTACAGCAGTTAAAAAGCAAAAATTCATCAGGAAATATCCGTGCATTGATTTTGGTACCGACAAGAGAGCTTGCCATTCAAATCAGTGAAAACCTGAGATCGTACAGCAAACATTTAAATCTTTCTCACGCCACCGTATTTGGCGGGGTTTCACAAAAGAATCAGGAAAGAGAATTGCGCAAAAGACCTGAAATCATCGTTGCAACACCGGGAAGATTGCTTGATTTTATGCAGCAGGGACTGATAAAACTGGACAGAGTAGAACATTTTGTTCTTGACGAAGCAGACAGAATGCTCGATATGGGCTTTATTCATGATATAAAAAAGGTAATCGTCAAACTCCCGAGACAGCGTCAGACGCTGTTCTTTTCTGCAACAGCTGCGCCCAGCATCATGAAACTGGCCGATTCCTTATTAAAAAATCCGATACATATTTCAGTAACACCGGTTTCTTCCACTGCACCGCTTGTTGAACAAAGTATTTATTATGTTTCCAAAGAAAACAAAAGATCATTGTTGAAACACATTTTGAATACCGGAAAGATAGAACATGCGCTGGTATTTACAAGAACCAAAAGAGGTGCCGACCGTGTGGCAAAAGAATTGACCAAAAGCGGGATCAGCTCAGAGGCGATTCACGGCAATAAATCACAGAACGCAAGAGAGCGTGCATTGAAAGGATTTAAAAACAGATCCATTCGGATACTGGTGGCTACCGATATTGCATCAAGAGGGATTGATGTCGAAAAATTATCTCATGTCATCAATTATGAAATTCCCGAACAGGCTGAGACTTATGTACATCGCATCGGCCGTACGGGTCGGGCAGGAATGGCGGGAAAAGCGCTTTCTTTTTGTACAACCGACGAATTGTCCTATATGAAAGACATCAATAAACTGATCAAACAAAAAATAGAAGTGGTTGCATCGCACCCATTTGCATAATTATCAAAACAATTCAATAACCGTCCGATAACGGACATAAAAAATGAAAAAAATGAAAAAAGGAACAGTTAAATTTTTTGATGAATCAAAAGGATTTGGATTCATTCAGGTTGAAAACGGAGATGACGTTTTTGTGCATGTTTCAGCATTAAGAGAAACCATTCGTGAAAACGATGAAGTTACCTTTGATATCGAAAGAGGAAAAAGAGGACTGAATGCGGTAAATGTTACCACGAACAGATAAAAGGCCCAATAATCAAAAAAAAATAAGCAGCCGCCAATCAAAAGCGGTGATGCACCGGATATGTCGAACTGAAAGGTTCGGCATTTTTTTATACATTTGATTACAACTGATTATCTGGATAATTCATAATATGTAAAATGAAACACCTCCTCCTTATCTCCACTCTCCTGCTCTTCGGATTTTCAACCGCCCAGACCTATGTCAGAAAGGGTTCGAGCGCTTATGGCGATATGCTTTACAACTGGGACGGAAAATATCTGAGACAGGGCTCAGGCGCTTACGGAGATGTGATTGCAAACTGGGACGGAAAATACATCAGACAGGGATCAAGTGCTTATGCTGATGTTTTGTACAATTGGGACGGGAAATATCTCAGACGCGGTTCAAGTGCTTACGGCGATATTTTATACAATTGGGACGGCACAAAAATTAGGCAGGGATCAAGTGCATACGGTGATGTGCTTTATAATTTTGACGGCAAATTTGTCAGACAGGGATCAAGCGCTTATGGTGATGTGCTGTACAATATTGAAGGAAAACTTCCGACGGCAGTGCTGATTTATATTTTGGAATGATTTATTTTATTCAGTTAAAACAACACCAAATTTTAATTTATACGGATAATTTAATTAAATTTGCACGTATTAGATAATTGCTATGGATACAAAATTAACACTGAAACTCAATCAGACTGTAATTGACAGAGCAAAGAAATATGCTTCAGCCAGAAAGATGAGCTTATCCCGCATCATTGAAGCCTATCTGCAGGCCCTGACTTCTGAAAATGAAACCGACAATTTTGAGATTTCACCGTTTGTAAAAAGTATGGCTACAGGAGTCGAAATTCCGGCAGATTTGGACGAAAGGAATGAATATTTTGAACATTTGACCGAGAAACACAAATGAGCCGAAGAATATTTATTGATACCAATGTAATGCTTGATTTGCTTGGAGAAAGAAAGCCTTTTTACGATTCGATTGCAAAAATTGCAACCCTGGCAGAGAAATCAAAACTGACAATGGTGGTTTCTCCGATTTCGTTTGCGACCGTAAATTATTTTATTTCAAAATTTGAGAGTGCCGAAATTGCGCGGGAAAAATTGCGGAAGTTTAAAATTATCTCTGAAATATGTTCATTAAACGAACTGACAATTGAAAAAGGTCTTAATTCTTCACTCAAAGATTTTGAAGATGCATTACAGTATTTCAGTGCAGCCGAATCAAGCTGTGAAATAATTATCACCAGAAATGCAAAGGATTTCAAAACATCCGAATTACCTGTAATGACTGCCGATGAATTTCTGAAAAGTCTAAGTACAAAATAGTGAAACTCCTGCTTGGAGTTGTATAAACAAAAAGCAATTTATTTAAAATAATCCAAATGAAAACCAAAACCCTGCTCCTCACTTTTTTCGTCTTTTTAATTTCATCAAAATTATTTTCCCAGACCGAAAATATTGCAGCCCGGTACGCTGAAGCAATGGATCTGCTTGAGCAGGACAGATTGGAAGAATCATTTGATCTGTTCAAAAAGATTTATCCCGAACGCGAAAAGGCAGATACTTTAAAAAATCATATCAGCTGGTATTATATCGGAATCGGAACCGAACTCGAACACCAAAACCGGATGAATCAGGATTATCGGAAAGCACTGAATCTTGCCATCGAACTGCAAAAAGCGATTCGGGACAACAAAGATGATTTTGATGAAGAATTTGCGGAAAGAGAAGCCTGGATGATTAAAAATATCATTGTTTCGTATGATGGTTTGGATGAATTTGATGAAGCCGAAAAATACAAATCGATTTTGTATGACCGTTATCAAAAAAGCGAACTGCCAAGAGGGATAGACCAATATTTCAATTATGATTATTTCAAACTCGGCGACAAAAACATTTGGGGCTATGAATGGTTTGCGGATATGCCCGAGAACAGATTTTCGTCCAGTTTCACAAAAGTGGTTTATTATGTGTACAGCACCAATCCGGACGGTTCGGACAAAGATCAGCTCTATCGGTTTCATGTGCTGATGTTTCATCAGGATTCGAAAGACTCAAAATTCGATTATATACTGGAAAGACAGATGGAAATCGGCAATTCGACCGTCAGCGGTTCCTATTACAAATACACTTACAAAATGGAAATCGACTATAAAAAGCTGAGAAATGATGTAATTGAAATCGTCACCAATGGAATCGAACCCGACACCCGAAGGACGATTCAGAGATGATGATTCTTGAAGAAAGTTTTTCTATGCTCTTCCGAGTCTTCAGATGCAGGAAGCGGCGAATGATTGATTTCCGATCTGAGTTTCACCCTTACTGCGTCTGAAGGCAAGTGAGTGCAGTTTAAATACTGAATAAATCATTAAAATGAATTTGACTAATTTAACTTTTCCAAAGTTTAATGATAACCGGTCAACACTAATCAGATTTCATTGTCAAACCTGGAACCTGAAACAAAATACATTATACAGAAAACAGTCTCACGTCTCAAAGTCTCACATCTCAAAGTCTAATGTCTCACCTCTCAGTCCCAACTGTTAAAAAAAACCAAAAAGGGGAAAAAGCCCTTTTTATCTTCAGGGATTTTAACTAATTTCGCCGACGAACCAAACCTGTAAACCACCATTATCTTCCATAAATGGAATAAGCGGCTGTCTGCCGGTTTGAATCCAACTCTAATAACAAACCTAATTTTAAAACCTATGAAGTTAAAAGTTTTATCTTTCGTACTGCTGTTGTGTGCTACATTTATTTCTGCGCAGACAACTGTAACCCAAAATATCACGTCAAATCAAACTTATACAGTTCCCTGTGGGGTAAAGGAAATCAAAGTCGAAGCTGTTGGCGGCGGAGGTGGCGGCGGCCGCGTTACTAATTCCTTTCTTGGGAATGTTTCAGGCGGAGGCGGCGGTGGCGCTTATGCATCAAGCATCCTTTCAGTTTCTCCGGGTGATACATTTAATGCAATCATTGGAAACGGAGGGACCGGATTAAACTCTAACAACAATGGCGGAGATTCCTCTTTCAGTAATTTTAACGGCACCATCGTACTTGCAAAAGGTGGAATTGGAGTTTCACAAAATTCCACATCTGGAGCCAACGGTGGTTTGGCTTCTCAATCTTTAGGCAACACAAAATTTAATGGTGGAAAAGGCGGAAATGCCCTTGAAGGAATCCTAGCGTGGTCTGCAGGCGGTGGAGGCGGCGGTGCAGGTAATCCTTCAGGAGATGGAGGAAATGGGGGAAATGGATTTATTTTTATAGTAGCAATTGGTGGCGCTGGAGGTAGTTCAAACTCCCCAGGTGGATCAGGCGGGCAAGGTGGTAGTGTGGGTCTTACACAAGGCGAAGTAGGAAGTAATTATGGAGGTGCTGGTGGCGGTTCCGGGACTTGGGGCGGAAATAGCCGGAATGGCGGTGCTGGAGCCTCAGGAGTAATCCGCATAACCTATACAGTTGAGGGCGGTTTTCAACCACCAATTACAGAGATTGAACAAATCAATCTGGACAATGACGCAATAGGCTGTTTGACAAATACAGTTACACTTCAAACTGATGGCGGAAGTCTTGGAAACGGAGCTTCCACGCTTTGGTTTGAAGGAAATGATTGTCTCGAACTGGCTCATATAGAAGAATTTACAGGGTTTAATTTTGCAGGTATCGGAATATTGAATAACGCCACTTTTCAGGGAATTACAGATGGAGTAGCCAGATTGCATACTGCTACAAACGATCCGCAAATTGATATGACAAATATTTTCAGTTCGCAGATTGACCCTGTAAAATATAAATACATTTCGATTCGATACAAAGTAGTTGGCACCCAGTCGGCTGGAAATGTTGAGATTTATTTCAAAAGGAATGGGCAAAACCTCAGTGAGGACCGAAAAGTCAGTCGTGCACTGATTTCAGACAACAATTATCATATTATGAATATTGATATGTTAGGACACGGACAATGGAATAATGATGGAGGTACTCATAATATAACCGGCTGGCGTTTTGATTTTGCAACTGTGAGCGACAGGACAGTTATGATTGACTATATTGTACTTTCTTCAAAACCATTGATCGAAACTACAAACAATCACAATTCCAATGACACTGTACTGACCTATGCTTTGGATCCGGGAATTGAATCAAAAACCATCGGTTCAATGCGGATTGCAGAATTCCTTTCAACTGAAAATCATTGTGATTTTACAACTCAAAAAACAAACTGCACATATTCCACTCTGGTTAGAAAAGACAAAACTTACCAGGGAATCGGTGATTGGTCAGAAGCTGCCAAATGGACATTTAACAGTTTGCCGGTCAGCGGAAGCTGTGTAAGAATTCCTTCAGGAAGTTTTGCAACTGTGAATATACCCAATGCCATTGCAGGGGCACTGATCGTGAATTCAGGCGGTAAACTTGAAATTTCAGACGGCTCAACTTTGACGGTTGAAAATGGAATCACCAATCAGGCTACTGCAAATGATTTTGTGGTCAAACACGACGGAAATCTGTTGCAGATTAACAATACTTCCATCAATACCGGTGATATTACAGTTGAAAAGGATTTCATCTTCTCCAGTCAGCGCAAACAATACAATTATGTAACTTCGCCGGTGGTAGCCAGCAGAAATATAAAAGAAACCATTTATATGCCCAATCCGACAAGCGTTCAAGAATACAATACAGGAAATGATCATTTCTATGAAACACCCGGCCCTTATAAATCTGGCAAAGCCTATGCAGTGAAGGAACCGGCCAGTGGCAATGATAAAGGTAATTTTAAGGGCATTCCTTTCAACGGTGTTTTGAATTACCCTTTGAACACAAGTGGAAACAGATACAACCTGTTGGGTAATCCTTATCCGTCCAACCTGGACATTTTATTGTTGTATTATTTTAACAACACAAAACTTGAAAATGCTGATTTCTATTTCTGGGACAACCGAAACAACACAGAATTCATCCAACAGGGTTCCGGCTACAGCGGTGTACAGTATGCAATGTATAATGCAGTAAGTGATACCGGAAATCCTGCGCCGACAAATGATCAGCCCGGTATTGAGCGTATTCCTGACAGATTCGTAAAAGTCGGTACAGGATTTATTATTCAAGCAAGCGAAACTGGTGGTACTTTGGATTTCAATAACAGCTATCGTACTTCTGAAGGGGATATTGGTTTCTTCGGCAAAGGTTTTACTCCGGAAACACAACCCGATCGTTATTGGCTGTCGATGGATACTCCGGGTGGTATGCGTGTCACCAATGCTGTGGTTTACTTTGAAGGCGGAAATGATGCCTTTGCCATTGACGATACGGAAACTTTCTTGGGTTCGGATGATTTGTTCACCTTTGCAGACGAAAAAGCGCTTGCCATACAGGGCAAGGCTTCTTTTCAGATCAATGACAAAGTGCCGTTGGGTTACAAGGCATTCAAGGAAGGAACCCATATCATTTCGGTCTTTAAGACCGAAGGCATCTTTGCCGAAGCACAAAACATTTATCTGGTGGATAAACTGCTGAACAAAACAGTCAATCTGAGTGCGAAGCCCTATAAATTCCTGACTCGTGCAGGTCGGTTTAATGATCGTTTTGAAATCATTTACAAAAACAAAAACACTATCTCAACCGCTCAGGGCGCTGTTGAACCGCATCTGATTTCGGTTACCAGACAGTCTGAAGACCTGCTCATTATGTCAAAAGGAGACAAACTCAGCGAAGTCATCGTTTACAATCTTCTGGGCAGGCCGGTGTTTACTTATAAAAATTTGAATACCGAAGAACTCAGAATCCCTGCGGCAATATATTCAAAACAAATCCTGATTGTCAATATCACTACTCGGTCGGGTACTGAAGTCAGTCAGAAAGTGATTCCAAAATAAATAAATTCATATTTATGCTTAGTGCAAACGGCCGATCGTCGAAAGACGGTCAGCCGTTTGATTTTGAATCCTGTCCGAAATCAAAACTAAAAATTTTACGAATTGATTAAAAAAACAGCAGCCCTGTTGAGAGCTGCTGTCTGAGGAGAACTCAGCACTATAGGATCTTATCAGTCATCAAATCCTATAAAATTTCCGTCCGAATCAAATTTCAGACCCAGATCGACTGAAAGTTCGATTTTGTAACCGTAAGATTTCTTTTCAATTGATTGAATAAACACGCTTTCGGGATAATTTGAATGGACATAGCTCAATATCGCCGGCGGAATCAGATCATCCGGAACTTTGTTGTCATCGCCGTCAATTTCGGTCCAGTTGCCTTCTGCATCAAATTCAAGCTCAAAACCGTTGTTCATATCCGCTTCATAAACGGTCCCGTCCTCATCCGGCTGGGTTTTCATTTTGATCAGTGTGGCCTGTGCGCCCGGAAAATGATTCTCAATCCAGGCTCTGATATTTGCAGGCAGATCCGAATATTGGATGGCAACCTCGTCATCTTCGCCGTCACCGTCAAAATCGGCCGAAATAAAATTTCCTTCCGCATCAAAATAAAGGTCAATATCGTTCGACAGTTCAACTTCCCAGCCACCGTCTTCTCTTTCAATTTCTTCGATATAAATCGGCGCAGGATAGTTTTGTGCCACATAATCCAATATCGACTGAAGCACCAGATCGTCCGGCACCGGGTTTCCGTTTCCAAACACAGCTGTCCATCCGCCATCCGCATCAAAATCAACCTCATACTGATTGCTCAGATAGGTTTTGTACAAAGTCCCGTTGGCTTCGGGCTGATCGAGTTTTGTGGCCGAAACCAGCGCAGCATCCGGAAAATTTGTTTCAAGCATCGTTCGGCTCGCAGCGGGCAGATCGCCGTAATCTATCGGCGTTCCGCTGTTTGAATTGTCGTCATCATTGTTGCAGGCAGTCATCAGGCTGATCGCCAAAACTGCCAAAATAGTTTTGAAAAATACCAATCTCATTTCTAAAAGTTTTAAAATTAAATCAGTAGATTTTTATTCAAATCTTTTGTTTGTTTTAATCAATAAATAAAATTGGTTGGTTTTGAAAATAATTCAGTCAGGGAAATTATCCGATACGAAGTTTGGTTTACTTTAAGAAAAACGATTAGGACAGGCTCAAATTGCGTTGATTTTATGATTTAACTTAATTTTAATAATTTGTGTTTTTAAATTCTGACCAAAAACTTTGATTAAATTTGATGAAATGAAATCAGGACTTCTTTTTTTAATAATATTTTTTTGGTGTAATTTCTCAATGGCTCAGTCAAAAAAGCTGACCGACGAAGATTACAACCAAAGCAGTCTGGGCGGTCTTGATTTTGTCAAAACTGCCGAAGAGGCCTATCAGTTATCGGTTGAAGACACCAAACGAGGCACACCATTCATTTTGATTCAAGGCGGGATTGCGCCGGTCAGATATCCGTCGGATGAAGAATTTGAAAACCGTTTTGGTGTTTATTATTTTGAGGAAGGCTGTGTGGTTTCTGATTTTAAACTGACAAAGGCATACAATTCTGCGGTTTTTGATTATCTCGATAAGAATTTTGGGAAATCGTGGCGAAACCAGGTCAGAAACAATGCAATCGGATTCAAAGAATGGAAAAAAGAAAAAGACCTCTATGTTTTTAAAACAACAAGTTATGGTTTAAAATTGTAAATTTGGACGTTTTACATTTTGAAGAATGAGTAGAATCAAAATAAAGAATTTCGGACCAGTCAAAAATGGAAATCAATCAAATGACGGTTGGATTGACATTAAAAAGGTTACAGTTTTTATCGGAAATCAAGGTTCAGGCAAGAGTACTGTGGCCAAACTAATTTCCACTTTCATGTGGTTAGAAAAAGGATTGATTCGAGGTGATATAAATGCGCCTGTTTCCCATCAGGATTTTATTGAACTCATTAAATTTCACCGATTAGAAAATTATTTGGAGATCAATACACAGATTGAATATGAGGGGAATACCTATCGATTGGTTATAGCTGAAAATTCTGTTGATAAATTTATCGAAGCAACAAAACTAAATCAGAAATCCATCAGGCAGCCAAAAATCATGTACGTTCCTGCCGAACGTAATTTTTTGAGTTCAATAGCAAATATCAACAAGGTTTCTGACTTGATTATTGGCAGTCTGAAAAATTATTCAATAGAATTTCGAAATGCTCAACTTTACCATAAAAATAAGCCAATTGATTTGCCAATAAATAATGCGAAAATTATTTATGACCCCAAAGAAGATGAAAATTATCTGCTGTTTAACGGTAAGCGGCTAAAACTTTCTGAAGCTTCAAGCGGTTTTCATGCTATCGTACCATTATATTGGGTTACAAAATATCTGATTGAGTACCTAAAACAGGGAGAAAAGAAATTGCTGGAATTATTGAGTACAGATCAAACAATTCGCAGAAATAACGAATTAAAAGAGTTAAATACCCAAAAACTTGATGAAAAAGCTTTACGGTCAAAAGAAAGAAAAATTAATGAAAAATATGTCAGCAAATATTTTATTAATATCGTTGAAGAGCCCGAGCAGAATTTATTTCCGAGCTCTCAAAGAAAACTGTTAAACAGTTTGTTGTCGTTTAACAATGGAAACAATATGCTGATAATGACCACACACAGCCCTTATCTGATAAATTATATTTCATTGGCAGTCAAAGCAAATGAATTGAAAAACAAAGTAAAAATCAAAGAGGTAAAAGACAAGCTAAATACGATTGTACCCATAAATTCTACGGTGAATTCTGAAGAATTGGTTATTTATGAGTTAGATGAAGCAATTGGTTCTGTATCTAAGCTTGGAGATTTCCAAGGAATTCCTTCTGATATGAATTTTCTAAATATTTCGCTTTCAGAAACCAATCAACTGTTTGATTCGCTATTGGAAATTGAAGATGAATTATGAAGGTAGATTTCTTTAAAGCTGATTGTCAAAATTTGTTAAATGAATTAAGATTCGGTCTGTATGATGCCGAAGATAATACAGCTGTTGAAATCAAATTAACTGACGAAGAAATTTGGAATGCCGTTGTTCTGAATAACGAAAGAAAAAATGTCTTATTTACTGCAATAGATAATTGTATAGACGTATATAGACAAAATGGAGATATGGATGATCGTTGCGATTGTATGCTCACATATGATACAACCATATTGTTTGTTGAATTAAAAAATAAAAGAGATTCCTGGCAAAAAGAGGGACTGGGTCAAATCGAAAGTATTGTAAAAATTTTGCTTAATCAAAATCCTGATTTTTACAATCGATTCACAAAACGCAAAGCAATTGTAGCAAACAGAAAGCATCAATTTCCGGCTTTTCAGGAATCAAATATGGAACAACGTCAGTATTTCTCGTCAAATTATAAAATGAGAATTCAATTTGAAGCCGAAATTATCATAAAATAATTATCTCGTCAGGCAAAGGGATTTAATCGATGTTTCTCTCAAGTCAAAATTCGGGCGTTCAAATTCAATCTTTCGTCAAGGTTTGGACCTAAGAAGACTGTGGTTTCTGATTTTGAACTGACAAAGGCGTACAATTCAGCAGTTTTTGATCATCTCGATAAGAATTTTGGAAAATCATGGCGAAACCAGATCAGAAATAATGCAATCGGATTCAAAGAATGGAAAAAGGAAAAACGAAATCAGAAACAAAAAAACCTTCTGCTATTAATTGAACGCGGAAGGTTTCAGGTACATTAAGAGAGTTTTTTATCTTATCACTGATCAGATTTATACAGCTTTGCAACATCCGGACTGTAAATTTTACAATCAGCATTGCTTATTGTACGGATTACATTAAATCAACTTTATTTTATGGTTCAACAATTAATGATTAATTCCTTATGTGGAAACGACCCGCAAAGCGGGTCGAACTGTTAATAGCCTCGGTAAACGCAGCGAAGCGTAGTGCAACCCGGGGATTATATGATAAAATGAGGTTTTGTTTTGGCGTTGATTTTGGTGCGAAGCAATCCAAAATCTGTGACAAAACAATTACTCCAAACAGGCTGCATCTAATCATTCAACCTCAAATCCCGGCTCTGATCATTCTGTAATTTCCCGAAATATCCTTTCTCAGCTCGACTTTCGGATACAATGCCGAAAAAATAGCTTTGGTTTCTTCTCCAAGATTCTGATTGATTTCCACATAGATCTTTCCGTCCGGATTTAATTTCTTCAAACCCATTTCTGCAATCCGCTCATAAAAAATTAACGGATTTTCATCTTTCACAAACAAAGCTTTTTTGGGTTCAAAACCAACCACCGAAAAATCCATACTTTCCTTTTCGGCTATCGAAATATAGGGCGGATTGCTCACGATGATGTCAAATTTCGGCAAAGGATCGAAATCCATTTTGAGCAGATTGTCCCGAAAAAAATTGATTTCGGTCCGGTGATAATCCGAATTGGTCTGTGCACAGTTCAATGCCTTTTTTGAAGCATCCATCGCCCAGACTTCTGCATCCGGAATTTTGTTTTTCAAAACCACCGCAATACAGCCGCTGCCCGTTCCCAGATCGATGATCCTCGATTCAGTATTTGGCCGGTCGGCAAGAATCCATTCGATCAGCTCTTCGGTTTCGGGTCTTGGAATCAGCACATTTTTATTGACAAAAAATTTTAGTCCGTAAAATTCGGTTTCACCCAGCACATACTGAAAAGGCATCCTTGATTTCAGCTGAAGCAGATACAGCATAAACAGCTTTTTTCTGTCTTCAAATTCATGCCATTCCTCATCCATCGCCAGTCTGAGAATCGATTTGGGTTTTCTGGTGATTTTTTCGGCTATGCTGTAAAAAATCAGATCGATTTCCGATTTTGAATAAATCGATGAAAGTTCTTTTTCAAACTTTTGTCTCAATTCGGACAATTTCATTCGTCCCGTTTTCTGAAAAGACTGATCAGCCTTTTGAAATTGATATAGGTAAACAGCGCAAAACCGATAAACAGCGCATAGTTGATGAAACTGCCGCCGTCGGGCATCATCAGCTGAATATAAAATTTATAGGTCACATAAATGCTCGCACCGACGATCACGATATACAATATGATAAAAAGCGTCCTTTTATTCATTGAATCAAAAATATTAAAACCCAACGCTCACACCCACGATGGGTCGCAGTCCGTTTGAAAAAATACTTTCATCTTTTTTCCAGAGCACATTGTACATCGCACCGGCATAAAACGAAACTTTGCCCCCGCTTCTGTATCCGCCGCCAAGCCAAAGCGCATCCTCATCATAACTGTTTGAGCCCGATTGACCTTTGATTTTTGAGTTGCCTGTAAAATATTCATAATGACCTCTCAGAAACAGTTCATTGATCGGATAAAAATTCATATAAGGCCCAAAACTGAACAGATTTGATTTCACATCTTTCCAGCTCGAATACTGATAACCGGCAGTCACACCGCCTTCTAACTGAGGTGCAATCATATAACCGATATTCGGATATACAGAAAGTCCAAAATAGTTGTTGTCGCCAAAGCTGACACCCAGTCCGCCGCCGACCCTCCATTTTCCAAAATTCGTCGCCATCCCCAACTGACTGAAAACAGGGACTGAAAACAGAAGTAAAAACAATATTGCAAATTTTTTCATCGTCTTATGATTTTATGCATAAAATGAAAGGTAAAAATAGTTTATTTTTATTCAAAATTCAAAATTATGGAACTTAAAGACAAAATCCGTGAACTGATTATTGAAAACGAAAGAAAAGAACTGAACGGTCTGAAAGAAATGTTCAAAACCCATTCAAAAGCTGCCGATTTGGATGAAGACACCTCATTGAGCAGCGAGGATTTTGCACAGCAGGATCAGTTCAGGGAATCTGCAAAAGGTATTGAAGTCAGAATAACACAGGCAAAAACCGCTCTGGATAATTTCCTGAATTTGGATCACAGTCCGAAGGACAAGGTCGAACCGGGCGCGATGGTTTTGACCGATTCCCTGAATTTCTATATCGGAATCTCTGCCACCATGTTTGAATACGACGGCAAAAAATTCATCGGTCTTGAGCCGGATGCGCCTTTCTATGCTGCGCTTCGGGATGCCAAAAAAGGAGATGAAGTAAGTTACAATCAGCATCAATATAAAATACTGGAGACTTTGTAAGTTCTGTCGGGTGTGCGATGTCGGATGCATGATGTTCACGGACATCTCCAATCAGGAGAGTTGTCAGTTATGTTGCCGTCGGTTTCAACCGACGGATTAGAAGACTATCACTTCGAAAAGAGCTTCAATCCCATTGAATTATTTTTTTTTGAATTTCAAATAATACCAATTTACATCTTTGATTGTCAACGCTTTATTTATTCAACTTATGATCCGTCTGCCGAATCAGACGGCAATGTTTTTTGTATTATTTATATTGAATAATACTGGCCCGACAAATTCATGAAGCCATCAGAAATTGAACTTTAAGAATTGAATTCAATATCTTTGGTTACTTTTGTTGAGGCTGAATGAGTTTGGAATATCTATGAGAAAATTGATGACCCTTTTGAGAAGATTCGGAAAACTGATCCTTGGTTTTGTCATACTGATGACCGCATCGCTGCTGTTTTCAAATCATCTGATCAACAAAAGCGCAAAAGGTCTGACCTATGATTCGATTGCAGAAATTCCGAATACACCGACCGCTTTGGTTTTCGGCACCAGTAAATGGGCACGCGGCGGCGGTCAGAATCTGTATTTCAAATATCGGATGGAAGCGGCTGCCGAACTGTTCAATTCGGGCAAAATCAAATTTATCATTGTCAGTGGCGACAATTCGATCAATGAATACAATGAAACCCGCGATATGAAAAAATCACTGATCGATATGGGTGTGCCGGAAGATAAAATCATCGAAGATTTTGCAGGTTTCAGAACGCTCGATTCTGTCATCCGGGCCAAAGAAGTCTTCGGCAGGGATTCGATCATTGTGATTTCTCAAAAATTTCAAAATCAACGCGCCATATTTATTGGTAAAAATCACGATATTTACGCTTTGGGATTCAACGCCAAAGAAGTGCCGAAAAAATACAGCACACTGACCGAAACCAGAGAATATTTTGCAAGGGTCAAAGCGGTTCTCGACATTTATGTGCTGGCAAAAATGCCCAAATTTTACAAAGACAAAGAAGTATTTCCGGAAGATGAACAATAAACTGATAATAGGGATTGCAGGCGGAACAGGATCGGGTAAGACCACTGTGGTGCAAAAGATCATGAGAAATCTGGACACCGAAAATGTACTGGTGATTTCTCAGGACAATTATTACAGAAATCATCCCGACCTGTCGTTTGACGAAAGAGTGAATATTAATTTTGACCATCCGAGATCGATCGATTTTGAACTGCTGACCCATGATATAAAACTGCTCAAAGAAGGTGTAACCGTCGAACAGCCGGTTTATTCGTTTATCACCCATAACCGCACCGATGAAGTCATTGTCACCCATTCAAAAGATGTGATCATAGTCGAAGGAATTCTGGTGCTGACCCATCCTGATCTGAGAGATTTGTTGGATCTGAAAATTTTTGTCCATGCAGATTCGGACGAGCGGCTGATCAGAAGAATACAGCGCGACATTCAGGAAAGAGGAAGAGACCTGCAGGAAGTTCTGGACCGCTACCGGACGACGCTCAAACCGATGCACGAACAGTTTATAGAACCTTCAAAAAATCATGCGGACATCATCATTCCGAATATGAAAAAGCAAAATGATCCCGCCATCCGTGTACTCGCCACTCTGATCAAAGACAAACTCAATCCGATAAACGTATCATGAACCCGAAAGAAATCAATACCGAAAATAAAAAAAGAAAATTGTACAGGAAATTACTGAACAAATACCTGATTTCGGCCATAGTGTTCATCGTCTGGATGCTGTTTTTTGATCAGAATTCATACATGATCCACAGAGAGTTGGACAAACAGATCAGAGAACTCAAACACGACCGCAAATCCTATTCTGAAAAACTTGAAAAAGAAAAGGCAAGGATTGAAGAAATGAAAAGTGATTCGACCGAAATCGAAAGGGTGGCGCGCGAAAGACATTATCTCAAAAAAGAAGACGAAGACATTTTTATCATAGAAGAGAAAAAAGTCAAAAAACAGGTGGAGGAAACTTCTAAAAAATAATCTTAAAACACAGAAACCATCGAACGGCAGGATAAAAAACATGAGCGGATTGATGCAAGAACCCTTTCCTATGGAATACTTCGGGCAGTCGGTATCATCATACTGGTCTGTCTGCTGCTCTATTTTCTCTGGCTGATTCGATCGGTTTTTGCCTATCTGGCGATTGCATTTGTACTGGCGATGATCGGTCGTCCGCTGATGAATCTGATGCACGACCGGCTCAAAATCCCAAATTCGATTGCAGCAGTGATCACTCTGCTTTCCTTTCTGGTGCTGCTGTATGCATTTGTCAGCCTGTTTATCTCGCTGGTGCTGAATCAGCCCTGGAATCTGTTTGGGAATTTTTCTCATCTCAACCGTTTTGAAGATGCAGTCTCACACCAGATCAGACTGCTGTCCGAATCACTCGGTTTTTTGAATCTTCCCTTTTTGGAACAGTATCTGAACGAAGCGATTGAGAGCGTCAGTCAAAAAAATATTTCAAGGGTATTCGGCGAATCACTGACTGCGCTCGGAATGGCGTTTATCGACGCATTTTCGGTTATTTTCATCACTTTCTTTTTTCTGAGAGACCGTGATCTGATCAATAAAATGATCGTTGCAGTCGCGCCAAAAGGTGAAGAAAGCAGATTTGAAAATGTGCTCGACACCACCAAAGATCTGCTGTCGCGCTATTTCATCGGTCTGACGCTGCAGGTGCTGATCATGTTCACCTTTTATTTCATCATACTGCTTTCGTTCGACATCAATTATGCGGCGGTCATCGCACTGATTTGCGCACTGCTCAATCCGCTGCCCTACGTTGGCCCGCTGCTTGGCGGTGTGATTATGGCGAGTCTGAGCATCAGCAGTCTGCACGATTTGGGATGGGATTACAACACCCGGATCATACCGACCGTGCTTTGGATCATGTTCTGGTATATGCTCACCCATGTTTGGGATAATTTCATCAACCAGCCGCTGATTTATTCAAGAAGCGTGAAATCAAATCCGCTCGAAATTTTTATTGTCATTCTGATTGGCGGTATCCTGTTCGGAATTGTCGGCATTGCGGTTGCGGTTCCTGCCTATACGGTTTTGAGGGTGGTTTTGAAGGAATTTTTCTCGGAATACAAGATCGTTCAGAGCATTACAAAAAATCTTTAAGTCAAAAAGTGAATCAATTTCTGCTGACAGACGAAGTTCAGAACTGGCTGTTTGAAAATATCGGTCGGGACAGTCGTGAAGTGTCTTTGAAAAAATCAATTTTTAAAAATATTTCGTCATCCGAACTTGCCGGACAGCTCAAGGGACTGCAGATTGCAAAACACAAATTCAAGTTTTTGTTTGAAAACAAATCAATTTATTATCCGCCGTCTGTTAATCTCGAACAGTCTTCTTCTCAGACCACAGCCGAATACAAATCGAATCTGGTTTCGGGAAAACTGCTGATTGATCTGACTGCCGGAATGGGGACCGATGCTTATTTTTTTTCAAAGAATTTTGACAAAGTGATTGCAATCGAAAGAAATTCTGAACTGACTGAAATTTCAAAATACAATTACAAGCGGCTCGGCTGTTCAAATCTTGAATATGTGAATTCTGATTTTGAGAATTTTTTAAATGATAATTCGGAATTGAAACCCGACCTAATCTATCTCGATCCGTCGAGAAGAAATTCATCCGGCAGGAAATTTCTGATTGAAGAATTGGAGCCCGATTTGAGCATCTGGATGGATCGATTCATTCAAATTTCGGGAAAAGTGATGGTCAAACTTTCACCGCTTTTGGATTTAAGCAGTCTGATCGAAAAATTTCATCGGATCACAGAAATTCATCTGATTGCCGTAAAAAATGAAATGAAGGAACTGCTGCTGATCTGCGAAATCAATTCAAATCAAAATCCAAAAATCAAAACGGTCAATCTTGAAAGTGCACAGGCTGATTTTGAATTTAATTTTAATGATGAAAAAATTGCAGAAAGTCAATTCTCGGATCCGGAAAAATACATTTACGAACCCAACTCGGCGGTGATGAAATCGGGCGGATTCAAACTGATCGGTCAGAAATTCAATTTGAACAAATTGGAAAAGAACACTCATCTCTATACTTCAGACCGTTTAGCGAAAGAATTTCCGGGCAGGATTTATCAGGTTTTGGAAGAAATAAAAGATTTGAAAAAGGAAATTTCAAACAAAGCTTTTCATCTGATTTCAAGAAATTATCCGATTTCGGCAGATGAAATCAGAAAAAAATACAGACTGAAACAATCTGAGGAAGAAAGTCTGATTTTTACAAAAAGTATTTCGGGCAAAAAGGTCCTGAGATGCAAAACTGTGATTTTGGCATGAAAAACCGGAAGAAATTTAGACTGTGATTTTGATTTGTATAATTTCGGTCTAAATAATATCTTTGAGGCTCAAAAGCGAATCTTCGGAATGTTCAAACCCATTTTTTCTGTCATTTTATTTTTCGGATTGATCAGTCTGTCGGCTCAAAACAGGATCGACACGCTCAGCATTGAAAACTATCAGGTCGAAGTTTTGAAGATTCCCGACAAACTGAATGAGATTTCTTCGCTTGAGTTTTATAAGGGTCATTTTTGGGGAAACAATGACAGCGGCGGCGAAAATGCGATTTACAAAATCGATCCCGAAAGCGGTAAGATCGTTCAGACGGTGGTTGTTTCAAATGCAATCAATATCGATTGGGAAGAAATCGGTTTTGGCGGAAATTATGTATTTATCGCCGATACCGGGAACAATTCGGGCGATCGCAGAAATCTGGCCATTTATTATTTTCCGGTATCGGAACTGGATTCAGACGAACCGAGAATCAAAGTGGAAGCACAGAAAATTGATTTCAGTTATCCCGAACAAAAAAATTTCAATCCCGGAAATCACAAAACAAATTTTGACTGTGAAGCATTTTTCTATTACAACGGAAAACTGCATCTGTTTACAAAGGAATGGACCAGTCTGGAAACCACTCATTATACGCTGGAAGTGAAGCCGGGCAAGCAGTCTGCAAGAAAGATCGAGACTTTCAAAACCAATTATATGGTGACCGGTGCGGCGGTTGACGACAATCCGATTTCGAATACACACGGTTTTTATCTGATCGGTTATACACCCTGGGGTGTGGCGATGATTTCAGGTTTTTCGCTTCCAAAAAAGAATGACGACAGTCTTTTCAATGCAAAAACCAAATTCAGTCTTCCGATCGGTTTTGCGCCGCAGGTGGGTCAGACGGAAGGAATCACCATCAAACCGGACAATCCGAACATACTCTGTTACAGCAACGAAGAATTCAAACACCAGGGATTCTATGCCAAACAGAGCATCCAATGCATACAATCATTAGCGAAATAATCCGGTGAAAAAAGCAGTCGAAAAAATAAAAGAGCCCATTGCCGAGGAGATGAAACGATTCGAGACCAAATTCTATGAGTCGATGAAGAGCAATGTGCCGCTGCTTGACAGGATTACCCATTACATCGTCCGTCGGAAAGGAAAACAGATGCGTCCTATGTTTGTGTTTCTGACTGCAAAACTCTGCGGCGAATTTCAGGAAAGATCTTATCGGGCTGCTTCGCTGATCGAGCTGATCCACACCGCAACACTGGTTCACGACGATGTGGTGGACGACAGCGATATGAGACGCGGATTTTTTTCGCTCAATGCGCTTTGGAAAAATAAAATTGCGGTGCTGGTCGGTGATTTCCTGTTGTCAAAAACACTGATCCTTTCCACCGAAAATGAAGACTTTGATCTGCTCAAAGTGGTTTCGGTCGCCATCCGTGAAATGTCAGAAGGCGAACTGCTTCAGATCGAAAAAGCAAGACGGCTGGACATCACCGAAGATGTTTATTACGAAATCATCCGCCAGAAAACTGCCACACTGATTGCTGCCTGCTGTGAGGCGGGAGCGCGCTCTGTGAATGCGGATGAAGAAATCTGCAAAAAGATGAATCATTTTGGCGAAATGGTCGGAATGGCTTTTCAGATCAAAGACGATTTGTTTGATTACACCAACTCAAATGCAATCGGAAAACCGGTCGGAATCGACATCAAAGAACAAAAGATGACACTGCCGCTGATTCATGTACTGAACAAGGTTTCCGAAAAAGACAGAAACCGGCTGATCAATTCGGTCAAAAGACACAACAAAGACAAAAAGCGGGTGCGTGAGGTTATTGAATTTGTCAAAGCCAACGGCGGTCTTGAATATTCTCAAAAGAAAATGGCGGAATACAGCTCAAAAGCGCTTGAAATCCTGAATGAATTTCCGGATAACGAATACAGAAATTCACTGATGACAATGGTGAATTATGTGATGGAAAGGGAGAAATAGGGATAATCAATTAACAAAAAGACAATTAATGGTTGAACTCCTTCGGAGTTCTTTTTCTATGAGCCCTTTTCTACGGGTTTCACCCGTGGTTATCGATTGTTAAATCCCTTCAGGATTTTTTTCTAAAAATCAAATCAGCCTATTTGCTCCAGCTGTTATTTTTTAGATTCACATCTGCCGTTTCTTCATTTTTGTCAATTTCAATTGATTTCAACGGTTTTTCAAAACCGTACATTTTTTTCAGCGGTCTGTGCGGAAATCTCCAAACCTCTACCGGATAACGAATCTCGGTGCTGCTGCCGTCTTCAAAATTGAAGGTCACAAGCAACGGCATCGGCATACCGCCCACTCTTTCGTATTCGACTTCATAAAAATATTTTGGTTTCTGAACTTTCAATCCCGGATTTTCTTTCAGATAATCTTTGATCGCATCCGATTCATAAATATCCGAATTTGATTTTTGGGTTGAGAATTTAAATCCTTTTCCCATCGGTGAGTTCACTTCGGAGGCATACAGTTCGGTAACCGTTTTCACACCCAAATCGACTACTTCGGTGGTGAAATACCAGCCTCTGAAAAACCAGTCCAGATCGGTGCCCGAAGCATCATCCAATGTTCTGAAGAAATCAGCAGGTGTCGGATGTTTGAACATCCATCGCCGGGCATAGGTTTTGAATGCATAATCAAAATTTTCCTGACCGACGATCAGATTTCTCAATATATGCAGTCCGACCGAAGATTTTGAATAACCCTCACTGCCAAAATCAGTCAGCAAATCGCCCTGAGTCATAATCGGCATCATTTCTTCCTGAGGTTTTTGCATATAAGGCACGATCTGCGAAGCTTTCAGACGGGCAGACGGAAAATCGCTGCTCCACTCCTGCTCTGCAATATTCTGCAGATAAGTATTCAGACTTTCGTCCTGCCAGGTCCATTGTCTTTCGTCCGAATTGACGATCATCGAAAAGAAATTATGCCCGACTTCATGAATGACCAGCCCGACGAGTCCGTTTGCCATAAATTCATCATAACTTCCGTCGGCATTGGCACGTCCGCCGTTGAAACAGATCATCGGATATTCCATTCCCTGCCACTGTACACTTGCCGAAACCGCTTTCGGATAGGGATAATCAAAAGTATATTTTGAATAGGTTTTTAAAGTATGCGCAACCGCTTTGGTCGAAAGATCTTTCCACAGATTACCGCCTTCTTTCGGATAGATCGATTCTGCCATCGGTGTTTTGTTTCCGACCTTTACCGCCATCGCATCCCACATATAAGTTCTTGACGAAACCCATGCAAAATCTCTTACATTTTCGGCTTCAAATTTCCAGGTTTTTGTTTTTCCTTTTGCACCATCTTTCATTCTTTGCGCAGTTTCTTCTTCGGTTACGATCATCACCGGTTTGTCAAAAGTTGTTTTTGCTTTCTGGTAACGGTTGTACTGTTCGGAAGTCAGAACTTCCTTCATATTGACCAGTTCGCCGGTTGCATTCAGCAGATGATCTGCCGGAACTGTGATGCTGACTTTGAAATTCCCGAATTCAAGCGCATATTCTGAACGCTGCCAGTAAGGCATATTCTGCCAGCCTTCCACATCGTTGTAAACCGCCAGTCTCGGATAGAATTGTGCGATTGCATAAATATTTCCGCCCTCGTGCGGTTCATATCCGTTTCGGTCATTGACCAGAAAATAATTCGGAATATTGTAAGACCATTTGATTTTGAACACAAATTTTTCGCCCGGTTTCAATGGTGTCGGCGGAATCACACGCATCATGGTTCCGTTGACATAATAAGGCAAATCTTTGTTGTCTGCCGTTTTCACATAATGAACATCAAATCCGCCTTCAAATTTTTCTTCCATAAAATTCCTTGAAAAATCAGCTGCAGAAATCTGATTCTTTGGAGCTGCCTGCTGTGTATAGGCATGATAAGGCGAATCTTTTTTTCTGAGATTCTGATCCATCGACAGCCACAGATATTCAAGCCGGTCGGGTGAATTGTTATGATAGGTGATCGTTTCTTCGCCATTCAGCGTATTTTTTTGATCGTCAAGCACCAGATTCATTTCATAATCCACCTGCTGCTGATAATACAAAGGACCGGGCGCACCCGAAGCGGTTCTGAACTGATTGGGCGTCGGCAGCAGATCGTACAGCTGATTGAACGGATTGTTGCTGTCGTGACCCTGAGTGGTCTGATAATCCTGATTTTGCGAAAATAAAAACATCGGCAAAACGGCAATCGCCATTGCCAACATTGATTTTGTAAACTTCATCTGTGTGTTATTTTTGATAAAGTTAAAAAAATCAATAGTAAGAGCCCATTAAAATTTTACCGAAAACAATATTTTGCTGTATAAATCCTTCTCAAAATGACATAAAAATAATTGCAATAAAATTTAAACCGGCTCTTATTTATTGGGCAGGAGAAATCAGTTGACTCAAAAATTGGTTTCTCCTGTTTTATTTTTCTAATGATTTGTAATTGATCAGTCCTTTCAAAGCAGGAGAAATCACCATCAGAAAGCCGATGATCATAGCAGTTCCCGAAACAGCAAAGACGATAAAATAAGATTTGAGCGAATAAATCATTCCGACATAAGGCCCTCTGTCTTCACTGAGCTGCCAGTATCCTTTTACAAATCCGGCAATGACCAGACTCAGAAAAAATATCGGAAGACTGATCTGTATGATCCAATAACCGATATTGATGGTTTTCATATTTTGTTCAACCGCTTTTTGTTTTGAAATCCGGTCAAATACAAAAGACAGCAGCAGCATACTGTTGATCCCGATGGTCGCGCCCATGGTATGTCCGACCACCACATGGGTGCCGTGCATATAGATATTCAGCGCCGGAACCGACATACAGATGGCAAGACCCAAAGTGATAAAAATCCAGATATCGGCTGCCATAATGAATTTATAACTCAGTATGTGATAATTCTTTTGGATCGAACTGATCGAATCGCGCCACAACCAGATGATTCTTGCAAACAATATCAGCTCGGTCATGCTGACTGCATAAGCGATGTGTTTGACATACGGAAAAGTCGGAAGGGTGTAAATATGATGTCCCCAATTGAACATTCCGTTGAACAATCCCAGAAAATAAAGCCAGAATGCAATATTTGAATAACTGTATTTTTTATTGCCTGCGATTTTATCCATCAGATAAATAGAAGAACCGTAAACCAGCATATTCCACGCGCCGACAAGCGATCCGTATGATTTCCACTGTATCGTCATATCGTGTACGATTTCATTTCTGAACCAGGCAAACAGCCAAAGATTTGATTCGGTATAGGTAAACAAAAAGAAAACCACACCGGTGAGCCACATCCAGATATAGACCGGCTGTTTTTTAAACGATCCGGCCGAACCAAAGATATTGATCAGAAACAGTACCCAGCCGATCCAGATCGGAATTGCAAAACCGGGGTGAAATTCCCAGTATTCCCTTCCGCCGAAAATTCCGAAAAAATAGCTGATCAGTATGGATACGGTTGTAATTGCAAAAAGAAAAAGCTGAATTCTGAGCAGTTTCGGATATCTGATTCCTTTTCCGGTATGTTCCTGCAAAAATGTGAAAACAGCACCCATTGCGGCGGTCAGTATCCAAAAGACCATTGAAGAAACATGCAGCGGTCTGATTTTTTCAAATGAAACATAATGTTTTGACAGGCCCGGAAATACATATTCCAAAGCGCCGGCAAGACCGAAGATCAGACCAAAACTCAAAAGACAGAGTGCAAGAATGTAAAAATAATTGGTTGTCTTACTGTGAAATTGTTCCATCCAAATTTAGTTTAAAAGTTCTGGGATCTCCTTTTCCCGATTCGTCAACCGATTTTAAGAAAGCCTTTAATGCTTCGATTTCGTGTTCTGACAGGTGAAAATTTGGCATCACATTGGTGCCGCTGATCAAAAATGCTTCTATATGTTCGGGACTCCGCTGAGAACTGATATTGGTCAGATCCGGGCCCAGATGACCGCCCAGACCGTACAACTGATGACAGGAAATGCAGTTTTTCTGCTGCCACAAAATTTTGCCCTCTTCTTCCAAACTTCCCGAAGCTGCTTTCTCAACACCGTCCAATGGCGGTTTTACATACAGATCAAACGAATACGCGATAAAACTTACCGCCAGAATAATCAAAATCCACAACTTAAATTTGTCTGATTCCATAATAAAGGACAAATATATCTTTTCTATATAGAATAGAGAAAAACCGAGCAAATATATTTAATTTTTTTGATTAAAATAATTTCCAGCTGAGCCCCCAGACGACACTGAAATTCATCGGGCCTCTGTCCTTTCCGTAACCCGGTATTACCAGCGGATCAATGCTCTGCTGCTTTTTTGAACCGAGATAAATCTGCGGACGAACCGAAACATCAGCATACAGGCTGCTGATCAGTCGGACTCTTCCGCCTCCGACCATCTCAAACCAGTAAGCACTTACATTTTCCTTTGGCAGACTGCCGTATTCATCCACCTGATTGCTCGATTCTCTGATCGGATACTGATCAATTTCCTGACTGTAAGCAGCATATCCGAATCTTGCGCCTGCATAAAAACCGTTGGATCCATCCTGATGATCCTGTGATGCAAACCAGTTGAAACCGAATTTGAAATAAACTCCGTCCACATTGACCTTCCAGTCCAGATCGTCGAAATTATTTTTTTCATAACCGATTTCGGCTGCGAGATTCCATTTTTTATAAATCCGATATGATGCAAACGCCATTCCGCCCTGACGGTCAGAAAATGCTGAAATCACCGGACTGAAAAGATCGACACCGATAAAAAGATTGCCCGCATTTCTGTGTCCTTTAACCATATTTTTGAGCGAATCGGTGTCAGCCACAACAGTTTTTGACTCAATATTAATCGAATCCTGCTGTGCAGACAATTGAATCCCGCAAAGACTAATTGCCAAGAATAATATACAGATTTGTAATCGTTTCATCTTTGAGTTCGTTTGATTCGGCCGGCAAAAGTGAATTGATGTGCTGATGGGTTGTTTCATAATTCAGACCTTCATATACCACTCTGAATCCGCAGGCTTTTGACACATATTCTGATTTTGACTGATAATTTACAGTGAGTATATCGCTGTCCGAATTGCTTCTTCTTTTGATTTTAAAATAAACCCGATCGGTATTCAAGCCGGCCAAAGGCAATTTGATGCTGTCGGTAAAAAATTTCTCAAACAGTGTATCCGCATCCTCAAAACCGATGTCCGCAGAACGGTAAATCGTCAGGCTGTCTTTCTGATTTTCAGTGTTGAGCTGATTTCTGAAAACCACCGTCAGATTGGGTGTCCCCTCGCCTATGCAGATGTCGTCTTCTTCGCAGCCCGAAAGCAAAAACGGGACGATCATCAATATCGAAACAGCAAAACCAAACTTAAATTCCTGAATTCTCATCGGGTCAAAAATACGATTATCTGAATGAATTTTGAGTGTTAATTTTATCTGATCTTTTAATTTTCTTCATTCCAATAATAAGAATCCGGATAAGGCCTTTTGCCAAAAACAGCTGTTCCGACCCTTACAATGGTCGATCCTTCTTCGATTGCAACTTCCAAGTCGCCGCTCATTCCCATCGACAGTTCTTTCATTTCAACATTTGAAATATTTTCCTGAATGATCTGATCTTGAATTTCTTTGAGCAGTCTGAAACATTTTCTGACTTTTTCGGTTTCCGCACTGAACAGACCGATGGTCATCAGTCCTTTGATCCTTATCCTGTCTAATTTTGAAACTTCTCTGACCAGATCCAATGCGTTTTCGGGACTGATTCCAAATTTGCTTTCCTCAAAAGAAGTGTTGATCTGAATCAGCACATCCATGGTTTTGTCTTCATACACAAGCCGGTTTTGAAGTTTTTGAGCGAGTTTGAGCCGATCGACAGATTCGATGCAATTTATATTATATTTTAAAATTTCCTTCACCTTATTGGTTTGCAGATGACCGATAAAATGGCTTGTATGCGGATAATCCTTCAAATCGTCATATTTTTCTTTGAGTTCCTGAATCTTGTTTTCCGCAATCAGTGTATATCCGGCATCAAATGCTTTTTTAATTCTTTCGGGATTGACTGTTTTTGTGGCGAGCAGCAGTCTGACTTGATCTCTTTTCCGATTCGATATTTTGCAGGCAGAATGAATTCTTTGTTCTATTTTTTGAAGGTTTTGGACAATCGTTTCCATTTGAAAATTACTGAAAATTTTATTCGCAAATTTAACAATAATCAACTGAGGGTCGGGTCTGTTATCGGTTTAAATCCATGCCGGTTCAAAAACCGGATTTCAGACATCAAAATTCACTGATCTTAATCAGTTTTATTCACTTGTAAAAATCAGTTTCCCAACCTTATAAAAGTCAGTTGACCGATGACATCAAAATCATTATTGATGCTAATCCGAATCATTAGAAAATCGCTGTTATTGAGGCAACTTTGTTATGAAATTAAAAACAAATATAATTATGAGACAGTTATTTTCAGGCAAAGGATTTTTTGTATTTGCATTGTTCTTTGCTGCACAATCCGGTATCGCACAAAAGACCTATCAGTTGCAGTCAAAACCGGAACTCGCAATTTCGGGAACTTCAACTTTGCATGACTGGTCAATGCCGTCATCAACTGCAACCGGAAGCATGACTGCTGCCGAAAACGGCGGAAAATTGAGCTCAATCAGCGCAATGACCATCACCATGCCGGCAGAAAGCATCAAAAGCGGAAAGAAAGGAATGGACAAAAAAGCGTATGAAGCAATGAAGACCGATCAGCACAAAAATGTGATTTTCACACTGAAAAGCGCTTCAAAGTCAGGAAACAACTGGACGCTTTCGGGCACTTTCAATATAGCCGGAGTCAGCAAAACAGTCAGCATTACGGCTCAGGAATCTTATTCAGGCGGTGTTTACGGTTTGAAAGGCTCTTATAATTTCAAACTTTCTGATTACAAAATCACGCCGCCCGTTGCACTGATGGGAACCGTAAAAACCGGTGATGCAGTGAAAATGACTTTCAATGTGAAATTTAAATAAAAGCGATAAAAACATAAAAAAAGAATATGAGAAAATTATTTGCACTTGCGATTGCCATGCTGATCGGATCGACAGCGATCGCGCAGGAATTGGATTTCAAACTTGACAACTGGTACCCCCAGACCAAACAGGCGAGGAATATGTTTGAACCCAAAAAGGATACGGTAACCGAATTCGACAAAGTTAAAGTACATATCGGAGGAGCTTTTGCACTTCAATTTCAAGCGATTCAGCATGAAAACAAAGCAAACGAGATTCTGAATGCAGACGGAGTGAATCTGAATCAGCTTTACGACATCGGAAACAATTTCAATCTGGCAACTGCCAATCTGGATTTGAACGTTGCATTGTATGACGGAGTTAATTTGCACCTGAGAACATTCCTGTCATCAAGACACCACAATGAAGCTTATGTAAAAGGAGGATATTTGCAGATTGACAAATTGGATTTCATCAAAAAGGATTTCCTGAAAGAGGTTATGGATTACGCTACCATCAAGTTTGGTCACAATGAGATCAACTACGGTGACGCTCACTTCAGACGAAGCGACAACGCAAATACGATGACCAATCCGTTTGTTGGAAATCTGCTGATGGATGCTTATGCAACCATGGTTTTTGCTGAAGTTTATTATCAGAGAGACGGCTGGCTGGGAATGGCCGGTGTGACCAACGGACGCCTGAACCAAACCGCAACCGGAGGTACAAGCCCTTCACTGTATGCAAAAGCAGGTTATGACAAACAGCTGAACGAAGATTTGAGAGTTCGTCTGACCGGTTCAATTTACAATACGGCAGAATCAAAAAGAACAGATTTCTATGATGGCGACAGAGCAGGTTCAAGATATTATTTTGTGATGGAAAACACTTTGGCTTCTTCCTCTGCAAACTTCAGCTCAGGTCAGATCAATCCGAGAATGAACCACAAACTGACTGCGATTATGATCAATCCTTTTCTGAAATATCAGGGTCTTGAATTCTTCGGGGTATATGAAAATGCAAAAGGAAGAAGTGTGACCGAAACCGACAGAAGAACATTTAACCAGTATTCAGCCGAGGCGCTGTACAGATTCGGAAAATCAGAAAACTATTATTTCGGCGGAAGATACAATCAGGTGAAAGGTGAATTGGCTGATGGCGATAAAATTGATGTAAGCAGATTTAACATCGGAGGCGGCTGGTTTATGACCAACAACATCATGGTGAAGCTCGAGTATGTCAACCAAAAATACAAAGGTTACAATCCGGACAGTATACTGCACGGAGGAAAATTCAGCGGTTTCGTAGCCGAGGCCGTGATTGCGTTCTAAGTTTTTAAAGTTGTGAAGATGCGTGTCTTTGGTATCATGATTCTTGCATTGGCTCTTTCAGCCGGTTTCAAACCAAATGCTGAAGAACACATTTTACTGAGTACCAAAACATTCAGTGTGAAGGGGTCAACATCTGTCGGAAAGTATGATTGTGACTACAGTATGACGACCAAAGACACGCTCTTTTTGAACCGAAAAAAAGGTTTGACTTATAAGGTTCCGGTAAAGGAATTCGGCTGCGGAAATTTTCTGCTCAACCGCGATTTCAGAAAAACGCTCAGAGAAAAGGAATATCCCTGGGTGATCATTCAGGTTTCGGATGTGAGAAAATCGGGAACAAATTACAAATATGATCTGCAGCTGGATTTGGCCGGAAAACGAAAGACATTTCAAAATCTGAATCTGATGACGGTCAAAGAAGGTCTGAAAGGTGAAATCGAGCTGAAATTCAGTGATTTTAATCTGGACCCGCCCAAAAAATTGGGCGGCGCAATCAAAGTTAAAGAAGAAATCAATCTTTCGATCCTGTTGAAGAAGCTTTGACAGTCGAAATTTTTTATTTTTATAGTTTAAATAACAAACCATGTCAAAATCAATACTGAGGAAAAATAAGAAACTCAAAATCTTATTGAGCCCCTTGCCGGTAATCCTGGCGGTGATACTGCTGCCGTCTGCCGGCATGGCGCTGATTTTCCTTCCGTTGATTTTCGCATTGTCTGTCAGCCTGATCAATCACAATCATCTGAAAGTAAGATCAAAACCCCTGGGCGTGCTGATTGCAATCGGTCAGAGTTATGGTGTGTTTTTGGGTATGGCGGTTGTACTTTATATTTTGGATGAATTTATACCCGAAATGTATATGTCGGCGAATCGTTTTGATTATAAAGGAATCGCGCTGGTCACCATTGGCGGTTATCTTTCCGGTCTGCTGCTTTTCTATTTTTATTCATTCCTGTTCAGGGTAGAAAATCTCAGAATCAGTTTTCTGTACATCACGGTCTGCTATATTTTTGTGGTGGCAGTGATGCATATTTTTTCAAAAAATGAATTTCTTCAGTTTGGCGTTGAGAAATTCACTTCTTTCCTGATTTCATGGCTGATCTTTATGAGTCTTGCCTACAGTCTTTCGATGAATGACGAAGGCATGTTCAGATTTCTGAAAAAGGACTGGGATTCAAAAAGCTGAATCAGATTTTTTCCAGCAACACCACATTTTCAACATGCGCAGTCTGAGGGAACATATCTACGGGCTGAACTTTTGTGATTTTGTAATTTTCTTTCATCAATGCCAGGTCTCTTGCCTGGGTTGCAGAATTGCAGCTGACATAAACAATTTTTTCGGGCGAAATCCTCAGTATGGTTTCAACCACGTTTTTGTGCATTCCGTCTCTGGGCGGATCGGTGATGATCAGATCGGGGTGTCCGTTTTTTGAAATAAATCCATCGTCAAAAATCTCTTTCATATCACCGCAATAAAAACTGCAGTTTCCAATTCCGTTTTGGGCTGCATTTCTTTTGGCTGATTCTATCGCTTCGGACACAGCCTCCACTCCGATTACCTTTTTGGAATTTTTTGAAACAAACTGTGCAATCGTTCCGGTACCGGTATAAAGATCATAAACCAGTTCATCACCGCTCAGACCTGCAAAATCTCTTGCCACTTTGTAGAGTTCATAAGCCTGTTCGGGATTGGTCTGATAAAAACTTTTGGGTCCGATTCTGAATTTCAGATCTTCCATTTCTTCGACCAGATAATCGGTACCCGAATAAATTTCGATATTGAGATCATAAACCGAATCATTTCCTTTTGGATTGATGGCAAAGAGCAGCGAAACGATTTCGGGAAATTTATTTTTCAGATTTTCAAGAAATACTTCTCTTTTTGGTTTGTCTTCTTTGAAGAATTGAACCAGCACCATAAATTCTCCTTTCTGATTGTTTCTGATCATCATCGTCCTCAGAAATCCCTGCTGATTCTTCAGATCAAAAAATTCAAGCTGATTTTCAATTGCAAATCTTTTGGCTTCCAACCGAATTAAATTTGAAGGTTCGGGCTGCAGATGACATTTCCTGATGTCGAGCACCCTGCTCCACTGCCCCGGAATATGAAAACCGAGCGCATTTCTTTCAAAAACCTCATCAGACTGTATTTCTTCAAGGGTCAGCCAGCGTGAATCCGAAAAAGAATATTCGAGTTTGTTTCTGTAGAAATAAGTCTTTGCAGAACCGATGATCGGCATAATTTCCAGATCATCAAATCCGCCGATTCGTTTCAGATTGTTTTCGACCTCGTTTTGTTTCCATTTCAACTGTGCCTGATAACTGAGATCCTGCCAGCTGCAGCCGCCGCAGACGCCAAAATGTTCACAAACCGGCTGAACTCTGTCGGCAGAAGGTTTGACAATCTCAGTGACCTTTGCTTCCAGATAGCTCGACTTCTTTTTGTAAACCGACACATTCACCACATCACCAGGCACAGCACCTTTGATCAGTACCGTTTTTCCGTCTTCGGTTTTTCCGATCGAAACTCCTTTTGCACCTGCACGAAGCGCTTCTATTCCTTCGATCTGCAATTCTTTTTTCTTTTTTCGGGCCATACTGCAAAGATAGCTTTTATGGTTTTTAATTTTTTATTTTATAATTTCCAAAAATCAGTAGTTTCGTAAAATGAAACAAAAGAATTCATTTTCAGGTTTAAGGTATGTACCGACGATTTTTGGAATTTCGGCTTATTTCCTGCTGTTTTTGCTGGCATTCTTTCTGTTCTTGGGCAGAAAATCCAAATCTCTGAGAATCGGCCGGCTGCTCGATTTTGATCCTGAATTTTACAGTCATACCACCAATTTTTCAATTTCTCTGCTGATCTGTCTGGTTTTTGGTTTTTCTGAAATCCTGTTTACCGGGAAAATAAAAAGCAGTTATTGGATGGCGCTTTTTCTGATTGCTGTCAATTTTATTTACGAATTATTTATTCCGTTTATCAACACACCCGATATCATTGATGCCTACTACGGTCTGGCAGGCACACTGATTCCTTTTCCGTATTTTTACTTTCTCAAAAAATTCGGAATTACAAAAAATCCGTTGTACAAAGAAGAATGATTCCTATTTGTATTCTGGTTTGAGTTTGTCGTAAAATTTCCTGTAAAATTTATCCACCTTTGGTTTGATGACCAGCGTACAGTACGGATTCTCATCTCCTACGGTCTGATAATAATTCTGAAGATATCCTTCCGCTGTCCAAAATTTATCAAGCGGTTCCAGTTGGGTGGTGAAATTTCCTTCATACATATCAGATGCTTCAAACTCTTTGATCGAACGGGCTGCAATCAGTTTTTGTTCTTCATTTTCATACAGTATGATCGATCGGTACTGTTCGCCTATATCATTTCCCTGACGGTTCAATTGGGTCGGATCGTGAACGGTCCAGAAGACTTCAAGCAGTTCGTCATACGAAATCAGTTTCGGGTCAAATACGATCTGAATCACTTCCGCATGACCGGTTGTTCCGGTGCAAACTTCTTTATAAGTCGGATTTTGGGTATGACCGCCTGCAAAGCCTGAAGTTACGCTTTCAACACCAAGAAGCTGTTCAAAAACCGCTTCAACACACCAGAAACAGCCGCCTCCAAAAGTGGCTCTTTCAAAATTATCATTGCTCATTTCAGTATTTTTATCATTTTTAAAATGAGTTTCCTGACTGCCGCAATTCTGCATCAGCAACATTACCGCAAGAAAAATGGGGAGTCTCATTTCATTTGGATTTGAGGAACAAAATTAGTTTAAATTTTGTAAATTTGGTTCTTCAATTCAAGAATTGAATCCAGATGAATTTATTTCCGAATTTTGAATCTCCTTTCAGTCCGTTGATTTCATTTCAGCCGGTCATCAGGGATTGGGAATCCAGACTGTCCCAAAATCCGGATAACTGTCAGGCAAAGGATTTGCTGGAAAAAATCAAAACCATCCCCGAACTGTCGGAAGGTTTTACCGGAACCGATGTGATCAGTAAAAACAAAGAACTGATTTCGGAGCTGCTTTCATGTGTTTTTCCAAAAATGCTGACCGGAAATCAAATCTCGGCGGTTACCTTTCCGTGGTGCAATACGGTAATCAATCCTACAAAACGATTTGAGGAGATCATCAAAGAATCGGGAAAAGATTTTTGCATCAACAACGGAAATTTCAGTCAGGAAAATTTTTACATCGCAAGCTGCAGTTTTATCATCAACCGGTATTACAAGGTCAGTCTGTCCGAATTTTTTCCGCTTTATTTTCAGTTCAAAAGCAAACAGGGAATCAACCGACAGTACAGGATTATTTACAATCCTGATTTTCTTGAAGTTATACCGACAAAAGATGCAGTCAAACTCAATTCCGAAGATTTGGAACTGCTGTTGGACAATATGGGCGACATTGAACTCTGGAAACAAAAATTTCCGCCAAACTCATGGATCATCAAAGGTTTTGGAATCATGAACATGTACGACACCACTGTCGAAACTGCATTTACAAATCTGAAACAAAGACTGTCGAGTCGGATGATGCCGACCGCGATGGATGATGATTCAGAAAACGAACTGCTCAAATCAATTTTCAATATCGAATCGCTCGATGTCGGGATTTCGGGTTATGATCCTCAAACCCAATCGATTGTTTACGGATTTTACAATCTGTTTACCGAAAGTCTGCTGCTGAAAAAAACTATCTCAAGACAAAGAGGATTCAGAATTGCAGATTCCGAACTGAAAGCTCATATCGATGAAAACAAACCGCTGATCATAGCCAATATTTCAAAATATCTTGAAAAACATCCGAATGATTCCGCCATTCATAATCTAAAGGAATTGGGATACAACAGCTGTGCGCTGATTCCGCTCAAAAAGGAAAATGAATTTTTGGGAATTGCAGAACTGGCATCGGTTCACAAAATGGCGTTCAGTTCGCTTGTTTTTTACAGAATCAATATGCTGTATTCGTTTTTGGTCAATCGGCTGGAACGTGCGGTAATCGATTTTTCGAATCTGAAGAGTTCAATCATTCAAAAAGAATATACACGGCTGCATCCGAGTGTTGCATGGAAATTTGAAAAAGAAGCCGAAAATTATCTGAAAAATACAAACAGCGAATATAATTTTAAGGAAATTGTATTTCAGGATGTGGTTGCGCTGTACGGTCAGGTCGATATCAAAAATTCGTCAGAAACAAGAAATCAAAGCATTAAATCTGATTTTGAAGCACAGATCGGTCTGCTGCTGGATGTGCTGAAAGATCTGAAATCAAAAACCGGCATCGAACTGCTGAGTCAGAAAGAGTTTGAGCTCAAAGACCGTTTTGAAAAACTGAACCGTAATTTTGAATCGGGTACCGAATCTGAAATTCAAAAATACATTTCTGAAGAAATCCATCCGATTCTTTCAAATCCGACCATTTACTCGGGCGAAGACGGAATTGTGTCTGATTATCTGAAATCGCTTGATCCGTTTACCGGCCGATATTACAAGGCGAGAAAGAAATTTGACGATTCGGTGAGTCTGATCAACAAAAGGCTTTCAAATCTGCTGGATGAAAGACAAAAGGAAATTCAAAAGATTTTTCCTCATTATTTCGAAAGATTCAGAACCGACGGTGTTGAACATACGATGTATATAGGTGAATCGATATCGCCCGACCGAAAATATGATCCGATTTTTCTTCAAAATCTCAGACTCTGGCAGCTTCAGGTGATTTGCGAGATGCTTGACGAACACCGGAAAATTAAACCGGCCCTGCCGCTTCCGCTCGAAGTTGCCTCACTGATTTTGGTTTTCAATCAGCCTTTTTCGATCCGTTTCAGGATGGACGAAAAACGGTTTGATGTGGACGGGACCTACAATGCACAGTATGAAGTCGTCAAAAAGAGAATCGACAAATCTCATGTCAAAGGAAGTTCCGAAAGGATTACCCAACCCGGAAAAATTGCAATTATCTATTCGCATACCACCGAAGAAAAGGAATACAAAAAATACATCCGGTTTCTGCAGAGCAAAAATATACTCAACAAAAACATTGAACATCTCGATGTCGAGGATTTTCAGGGTGTAACCGGTATGAAGGCGATCCGTGTGAGTCTTTCCGAGGACAGTCAGATTTCGAACGGTGCCTATTTTGATTATGAGGATTTTGTGAAATCTGTGAATTGATTTAAAAATAACTGAGAAAAAGAAAATGAAAAACCTTAGAATGAATTTGCTGTTTATTTTGATGATTTTACCATTGATACATTGTAAAAATGATTCAAAAACAATTAAAACAGTTATTTCATATCAGGCAATTGATTTTACGAAAGAAAATATAGAAGACATTAATTATAAGGTTAAATTTCTAACCATTTTTAAAATAGAAAATTCAAGAAATAAACCGCTTAGTGTACATTCTGATTCATTTGATGATTATATTTTAGTGGTGGATAATAAGAAATATCAAATGCTTTATTCTGATAATGATTCAATAATTATAAATCCTAAATCTTTTAAAGAAATAACATTTCAAACAGTACTGACAGAAAAATACACATTGACAGATATTTCTAATTTGGAAAAGTTAATACATCAATCTAAAGTAATTAATACTGAATCAAATCAAGAAGCAGAAAAATCCCCAGAATATCGAGTTTACGATTTTGACAGTTCACCGGTATATTATAAACATGAATTTTAATTGAAATCTTTGAACTGATTTGAAAAGTTTAAGGTTATAAAAATATTCTTTATAATCTGTCAGCTTCAGAATAGTCTGTAAATCAAACAATTTCTGATTTTATTTTGGAATAACTCAATGGGACTAAAGTCCGTTCGAAGCGAAAATTCGAAATTCATTCTTCGTCGGTTAAAACCGACGGCAATTAAAAACAGAAATCAGCGTCCAACAGTTTCAAATTTCATGAAAATCTGCAAATTGTCAGTTCTTCAATTTTTTGCAAAAATTTATTGATTTTACTCATTGAAATTTAAATCGTCGGTTGCTGTAAATGAATGCATTATCTCTCATCTTTCCGTTTAACGTAAGATTTTTAATTTTCAACGTATTGTATATCAGTATTTTATGAAATATATCATCATCAATTATTAAAATCAAACCAAACTTTGTGTGTAGGTTTGCTCTATTAATTTTAGATCAAAAAATAACATGAAAAAGTTTACCATTCTTGCTGCTTTGATTCCGGCTGTACTTCTCAGTCAGAACTTTGAAGAAACAGCAGCCGAATTCAAAGATTTTTATTACTCATCTTTTGATACCGCAGATATGGACGGCGACGGAAAGACTGATGTGGTGTTCAACGGCGCCATTGATTTGGACGATGACGGAAATCCGGATATCACTCAAAATGAAATTTATAAAAACAACGGCGGAACCTTTGAACTGTATCAGAATCTTGGCGAATTTTCAACCCATCTCGGCGATATCAGTTTCATCGACTTTGACAACGACGGACTGTTGGACATTGTCTCAACCGGGCTCAGTTACAACGACGTGGTTTATTACAAACAGTATCGTTTTAAAAATACGGGCAGCAGTTTTGAACTGACAAATACATCACCCGGAAGGATTTACAGCAATATACAGGTGTTCGATCTGAACCATGACGGCTATTTGGATTATGCGGTCAACGGAATCCGTTATGTGGACGGCATCGGATTCAGCTATGCGGTTGATTTTTATAAAAATACAGGAACCGACTTTGTCGATCAGCCCGATTGGCTTCCCGGCACCCAAAACGGTTATTTTCAAATCGTTGATCTGAACAACGATGCCTATCCCGATGCAGTCGTAATGGGTTACAATTCGGACATTGAACCGGTTTTCAGGGTTTACCTGAACAATGAAGGAACCATGGAATTGTCCCAGGATCTGCCGGGCAAAAGCAGCGGCCGTATAGCTTACGCAGATTTCAATGCCGACGGATTTCAGGATCTGGTGGTTGCAGGTTCATCAGGATCCGGTGCAGAATATCTTGCGGTATATTTCAATGACGGAACCGGAAACTTCACCGATATACTGATTATTGAAAATGAAGGGCTTTCAGATTCTTCGGTTGACACCGCCGATCTGAACAACGACGGTTATTATGACTTTGTGGTCATTGGGAATGATGAAAATTATGACGGTTTTGCAAAAGTATTTTTGTACGATCCCGCCACCGGAACTTTTTCAAAAGCGGAGGAAACCGGTCTGTACAATCTCGGAAGCGGCGGAAATCTGAAGGTGCTCAATTACAACGATGACAACCTGCCCGATGTGCTGATGACCGGATTTGACTGGTACGATTCCGATTATCCGGCCAGAACCAAATTATTCAAAAATATTTCGACCGAAACCAATGAGAAACCGCTTCCGCCTGTCGAACTCAGTTTCGAAAAAACCGGAAACCGGCTTGATTTTTCATGGAGCGGTGCAACCGACGACAAAACACCTGTCAATGCACTTCAATATGAACTGAAAGTCGGCACTTCACCCGGCGGACAGGAAATCGCAAAATATGTGGTAAGCACTCCCTTCTGGTTTCTGGAGCTTGATGAGGTGCCTGAAAATATTTATTGGAGCGTAAAATCCATAGACGCATCCAAGGTTTATTCGGACGCATCCGAAGAGCAGCAAATGGCAACCATTGATAATTCGTTGGCCAAATTGATCATTTATCCCAACCCGGCTTCTGAATCTGTCAGCATCCAATCTGACAAACCGATTCAAAAAGTTGAACTGTACTCGGCTGCCGGAAGTCTGATGAAAACTGATTTTAACGGCAAACAGCTGAATCTGAACACAGTACCCAAAGGAATTTATTTTGTGAAAATTTATTCTGAAAAAGATGTAATTACCAAAAAATTAATGATCAAATAAAATCTGAATCATAAGACTGAAAACTTGTGTGTGTCCTCATGTTTTTTTCACTTTTTAATTTTTTTGTATTTATTTTTCCCGACAAAGGGCCGTTTTTGACTACCTGAAACTGCCCTTTGTTTTATTTTAAAAATTTATCTGTTCTTTTAACCAATCCGGCCGATTTATTGCTAACTTTGACATTCATTTTGAAAATCACCTCTACATATCATTTTACTGTTTGTCTGCTTCTGACAGCCGCAATTTTCAATCAGACTTTTTACAATGAATTTCTGTTGGTCGATTATGCGATCAATACTTCTGAATATGCAGAACATTGTGTCAACAAAGCAGATGTGGAAAGTCATTGCAACGGAAAATGTCAGTTGGGTGAAAAAATGAATGAAAATGAGGAATCAGATTCGCCTCAAACTGTTCAAAATATTGTGAAAACTGTTCTTTTTTGTGAAGAATTTGAAGCATCCGAACAAAAATTTCAAATCGAAATTAAAAAGAAATCAAACTATTCAGACTACAATTTTTCAAACGGAATCAATCCGGTCAAATCCATCCTCAGGCCTCCGATTGCATAATTTGCTTTTTTTTAACGGATTATAGGTTTTCATCGCCTTAATTGTTCTTTTGCCTCAAAAAACGGTCAAAACAGTTGTTTTATCAAAATAAACAACTTCTGACGCTTCATTGAATTCAAAAGTCAAATCCGAAACCGACAGCGTTAATCCGATACTGTCCAGGTTAGAATTCAATTCAACGAAAAACAAATTAAATTAAACAATGAAATCAAAACATACAATCATACTGCTGTTTTTGCTGTCTTCATATTTTGTCGCGGCACAAAATCATACGCTGAACGGCCGTGTGACTGATCTTGACAACGGTGCAGCATTGTCGGGAGTCAGCATACAAAACACAGACGGCGACCAAATCGGAGAAACCGATACAGAAGGAAACTTCAAAATCCAAACTCCGGAAACAGAAGGAAAACTCAGATTTTCAGCTGACGGTTATCTGACTTTGGATGTCACATACAACCAAAACGATCATTTAAATGTCAGAATGCAGATTTATGCACAGGTACTGGGCGAAGTCAAAATCACCGCGTACAGCGATCAGAAAACAAACAAAGAAACCGCAGGTGCAATTTCTGTCCTGAATGCGCAGGAACTGAAAAGAGGCAGCAGCACATCAATGGCAACTGCGCTGAACAGCATTCCGGGTGTCAGAATGGATCAGAGTACGCTGTCGGATGCCAGACTGTCGATCCGCGGAAACGGAGTCAGGTCTCAATACGGAATCAGAGACATCAAAATCTATATCAATGACATACCTGTTACAGAAGCCGACGGAACCACCCGGATTGAAGGATTGGACATCCACGATCTGGGTAGAGCAGAAATTATCAGAGGGCCTGCATCAAGCATCTACGGCGGCGGAATCGGCGGTGTGATCAACTTTTCGATGGAACGTTCGGCCTATCAGGAACAGAGCCTGGAAGCACAGGGAATGGCCGGAAGTTACGGACTGTCAAGATTTGGCGGGATTTACAGAAACGGCGGCGACAAAATGAATTCCTATGTTTCCTACGGCTGGCAGGAATACAAAGGCTACAGAGAACACAGCCATGACATCAGAAATTTCATCACCGGAAATTTTCAGTTTTTTCCGAGCGAAAATAAAACAATTACTCTTTTGATCAACCGGACCACCCAGAAATCAGAAATCCCGGGTGCAATCGGTTATACAGCTGTGAAAGAAGACCGAAGACAGGCAAATCCGACCAATCTGGACAAAAATGCAAGAAGAGATCAGGAATGGACAAGAATCGGTCTGGGTCAGAAATATAAATTCAGCAGCAAATTCACAAATACTAGCAGCGTTTTCAGTTATTTTTATCATCTGGATCATCCGCTTCCGTATGCCTATCTGCACGGTGTGTATCAGAGTTTTGGCGGTAGGACACTGTTTGATTACAATCCCGAATTTGAAAAATTCAATACAAAAATCGCATTTGGCGGAGAATTCAATCAGGCCTACTCTACCGGCAGTCAGTATGAAAATGTGCACGGAACCGAAGGAGACATCAGAAGCGACAATGAATACAAAAACACGCTTTATTCATTTTTTGTTCAGACAAATACAGCACTGGCTTCAAAAATGAATCTTGCGCTGGGTGTGAATTATACCGGCATCGTTTACAATTACAGCGATTATCTTTTTACCGAAAGAAGCGGAAAAATGGATTTGGATGCACAGGCTTCGCCAAGGGTCGCACTCAGTTATGATTTTGGAAGTTTTCTGAGTCTTCATGCCAGCGTGAGTTCAGGGTTTTCTGCACCGACCACCGGCGAAATCAGAAATGTGGACGGTTCGGTCAACAGAGATCTGAAATCACAAAAAGCAGTCAATTATGAAATCAATGCAAAAGGATCGTTTTTTGACAAACGGCTGAATTATGATCTGGCGCTCTACAGCATGGATATGAAAAATGAGCTGATTCCGCAGAATGTGCAGCAGGGAATTACAATTTACAGAAATTCCGGAAAAACAGAACACAAAGGAATCGAACTCGCACTTGACTGGTTTCCGATTAGGGAAAGCGATCAGAGTGCAATCAAAAATCTGAAGGCAGGTCTGTCTTTTGCCTATTCACATTTCAGATTTACAGATTATAAAATTCTGGATGCGGACAATCAGGTGATTTCGAATTTTGACGGAAACAAACTGACCGGAATTGCACCGATTACTGCAAATTTTGAAATCAATATGGAAACCCGATCCGGGATTTATTCAAATCTGAACTGCTATTATTCTGACAAAGCGCCGCTCAATGATGCAAACACAGATTTCAATGATTCATGGACGGTTTTGAATGCAAAAATCGGTTACAAAACAGAAATCGGAAAAAGTTTTGTACTCGATATTTTTGGAGGTGCAGACAATCTGACCAATACAAAATACAGTTCGTTTGTCAGTCTCAATGCAGCTTCTTTTGGCGGCCAGGAACCCGCTTATTACAATCCGAATCCCGAAATCAGTTTTTACGGAGGTTTTAGTTTTAAATATTTAATCAAATGAAAAAAATGAAAAATATAATCAGTTATCCGGGTATTATTCAATTGCTGTTTTTTGTAATTTTTTCCTGCAAAGGAGCCAATGAACAGCCTGCAACTGTGTCCGACAATCTGCTGTCAGATCCGGCAGCAAAGGCATCCTGCGTGTTTATGGCAACCGACCCAAACGGAATTCCTGCGGTGAGCTGGGTAGAGGAAAATGAAGGAGCCGATCCGAAAATGTTTTTTGCGGTCTGGCAGGAAGACAATCAAAAATTTGGAGACAAAAAAGAAATTCCGATTCCGGCAAATGTCAGCATACACGAAGAAGGAATGCCAAAAATCGCTTTCAAAGCAGACGGAACCATGCTGGCAACTTATGAGAGTTCAACACCTTCAGAAACAAAAAAATGGGGAATTTCGGATTTGAGCTTTATGGAATCTCATGACGGCGGAAATACCTGGACAGCAGCCAAAAGCGTTTTCAGAAACAAATACGAAGGTTCATCTCCCAATTTTTCGGGTCTGAACCGACTGTCAGACGGCGAAATCGGTGTTGCCTGGCTGGATAATAATCCCGATCCGAAGATCAAAAGCAGACCGCTGATGTTTGCAAAAACCTCAAAAGATGGCGGTTTCAATGACGCGGTCGAAGTGACTTCAAAATCATGTGAATGCTGCAGGATTGCGGTTTCCGGCGATCAGGACGGACAGATACTGATCGCATTCAGAAATCTGACCGATGAAGAAGTCAGAGATATTTCGATGAGCATTTCGACCGACGGCGGTTTGAATTTTTCAACACCCGAAGATCTGAGTCAGGATCACTGGATCGTTGACGGTTGTCCGCACAACGGCCCCGGACTTGCGGTCGGAAACGGAAAACGTTATCTGAGCTGGTTCACTGGTGCTGAAGGAAAAGAAGGTGTTTATTATGCCGAATTTGACAAAGACGGAAAGAATTTGAGAAAAGAACTGCTGAGCGAAGACGGTCAGTTTGCGCAGATCGCCTTGACTGCTGACGGAACTCCATTGATCGCATTCAGTGAATATTATGAAAAAGATGAAAAAACCCACATACGGGTCAATCTGGCAAAACCGCTCGATTCGGGTTTCAAGATTATACAGCTTTCAGAACCGGATGCGGATGCAAATCATCCGGTGATTCAGATGCTGAAGGACGGTTCTGCAATTACAGGATGGAGCGAAGACGGAAAAGCAGTTTACAAAAAGGTGATTTTGAGTGATTTTGATTAAAAGTCAGAGATTAGGAGCCGGTTTAAATTTTAACGAAAAATAATATTTGAGCTGTTTTAACTCATCTTTGCATTATTTTTATGTTCTTTTGAGCCTGTTTTTCACTTTTCATCCCGATAAGTCTTCAAATTAAAGGCAAAAAATCCTTCTCAAAATTCCTATAAAAATAATTGCAATAAAATTCAAACAGGCTCTAAATTACCCGAATAAAAAATGCATCCCGAACGGAATGCATTTCAATATTGTTATTTCGGTTTTTAATTAGAGTTCAACAGGATTTGAATCATCGATACTGAAGAAATTGATTACAGAATTATAATCGCTGAAATCAACATTTTGATTTTTTCCGAAAGCTGCCGGAACCGCCACCACTCTGAAAGTCTGGTTGACGATATAACTGCTGCCGGTCAAATCAAAGGTTCCGCCTGCATAAATCACAAAATCAAATTTTGAAAAATCGAAATTGTAATCCACTTCATGACCGTCGTTCAGATAGAATGTAATCGGGATCTGCTGCCAGATCGGTGCCCCGTTGTTTGTGGTTCCAACCTGTTTGTAGATCAAAAGCACATCCGAATCATAAAGCGGATTAATGAAAGTTCTTGAAATCTGATACGAATCACCCGTCCATTCAAAATTTTGGTTTCTCAGTTCGTAAACAATTCCAATCGTATCGTGGTCAACATCGTCATCACTTTTGCAGCCGGTCAGACCCAAAGTGAGTGCGAATGTCATAATCAGTGGAAAAAATGTTTTCATAATAATAGATTTTTTTTATTTGATAATTCCGGTTCATTCAAAACATATACCAAAATTCGGTCTGCAATATCTGAAAATTCATCAAGACCAAATCATAAAAGGATGCCAAATTATAATTAAAGTTTCGGCGGTAATTTTAATTCCTCATAATGATTTGAATTTCAATGTTTTTTTTGTTGGAAAATGGAAGATGGAAAATATCGAGTAGGCTGAGATACGAATCCGTATCGAGATGCGACGGTGGCGCTTTTTGGGTTTTAGGTTCCAAATTTACATTAAACATCAATACACCCGGCATCCGCCACAGCAGACACGGCCCTTATACCCAAAAAAACCGCCTCACATCTCAAAATCTAATGTCTAACGTCTCAAAGTCTCTCATCTAAAATCCCAAAATCATTCATTTCAACCGGCTCCGTTCCCTGTCTGAAAATCCTTGCGGTCAGCGGTCCTTTGAGCACAGCATTGCCCTGCTCCACTTCTATCCAGCTGCCTTCCCTCAATCCGACTACCGGCTGAGCATTGAATTTGTGAAATTCATAAATCCTTGTCTCTCGGGTTTCGCCTTTGTGTTTTGAATTCGGATCGGGGTCGAGATAATGCGGATTGATGTTGAAAGGCAAAAATCCGAGCGCTTCAAAACTTGGCGGATAAACAATCGGCATATCATTGGTTGTACCGATATCAATGCCGCAGATATTGCTTCCGGCGCTGGTTCCCATATACGGAACTTCGTTTGAAACCACTGCTTTCAGTTCATCAATCAGATCGAGTTCATAAAGCGTTTTGAGCAGCAGAAAGGTATTTCCGCCACCGATGAAAATTGCTTTTGCGTTTCGAATCGCTTCTTTCGGATCATCGAACTCGTGCAGTCCGATGACCTTGATTCCTTTTTGGTCAAAAGCTTTTTTGGGTGATTCTGTATATTCGTCATAAGTCGCTCCCGACGGTCTGGCATAAGGCACAAAAAGAATTTCGTCTGCATTTAAAAATTTAACCGCATCGTCGATGATGTATTCGAGGTAACTGCTGCCAAAAACCGTACTGGTACTGGCCGCGAGCACTCTGTATTTTGGATTGATTTTCATCTGTTTTGAATTTTACAGTAAAATTAAAGGATTATTTTCAGTTGCAGTTGTCAAATTGGTTTATAACTTGCATCAAAAATTCAAATGCGGATAATTTCACTGGTTCCATCCATCACCGAAACACTGATCGATCTGGCACCCGAAATAGTCGTCGGAAGAACCAAATTCTGCATACATCCCGCTGAATTTGTCAAAAAACTTCCGGTGGTCGGCGGAACAAAAAGTTTTCATATCGAAAAAGTCAGAGCGCTCAAACCCGATCTGGTGATTGCCAACAAAGAGGAAAACGAAAAGGAATTTGTTGAGGAACTGATGACGGATCTGAAAGTTTGGGTAAGCAATATTGAAACGCTTGACGACAATTACAGTCTGATCCGGGAACTCGGAAGAATCACAGACAAACAGCAGAAAGCCGAAGAAATCTGTCGGAAAACAATTGCGATTTTTGAAAATTACAAATTGAAAAATCCGGTCAAAGCAGCTTATATGATCTGGCGAAAGCCTTATATGACCGTTGGCGGCGATAATTTTGTAAATCATCTGCTCGAGACCATCGGTTTTGAAAATATTTTTAAAGACAGATCCAGATATCCCGAAGTCAGTTTGGATGAACTCGGTCCTGCCGATGCGATTTTGCTTTCAACAGAACCTTATCCGTTTTCCGAAAAACATATACCCGAATTCAAAACCGCACAGCCCGACAAAAAAATCAGGATTGTTGACGGTGAGGCTTTTGCCTGGTACGGCAGCCGTTTGTCAAAGCTTGAAAATTTCTACAAGGAACTGGTTGATGATTTTAACAATGATTAATTGGTTTTATTGATTTAGGTCAATTTTTATTGGGTTTTACCGGGCTATTTTTGCAATCAAAAATTAATCAGAATGAATTCAATCATCAAAACAAATCAAAACGACTGGTCAGCATTGTTTGCAAGACTCGCTGTTGCAATCGCGATCTTTCCGCACGGTGCACAGAAACTCTTTGGCTGGTTTGGCGGCAGAGGCTTTGATTCGACCATAGAAATTTTTACCGGCTATCTGGGAATTCCTTATTTCCTGGTTATTTTGGTACTGTTTGTCGAAGTTTTTGGCAGCCTGTTTCTTGCTGTTGGTCTTTGGACAAGACTTGCTGCTGCAGCCATCACGCTGAATTTTATCGGTGTACTGTATGTTGAAATTTGGGGAAACAGCTTCTTTATGAACTGGGGAAAAGTTGAAGGTCAGGGCGAAGGGCTTGAGTATTTTATACTGCTCTTTGGTTTGATTATTGTGTCATTGATTTCCGGAGGCGGAAAAGCAAGTCTGGATGCAATTCTTCAATCCAAAAAATCAAAACAATCATAAAAAAAATCAAAATGGAAATTCATATTTGGTCGGATGTCAGATGTCCGTTTTGCTATGTGGGCAAAAGAAAATTTGAAAAATCAATTGAAAATTTCGAACACAAAGATAAAATCCAAGTGCACTGGCACAGTTTTGAACTGGATCCGAACATCAAAACCGAACCCGAGGTCAATTCGGTCGATCATTTGGCGCTAAGCAAAGGAATCAGCCGTGCAAATGCAGAACAGATGATGGGTCATGTGACGAAAACCGCAGAAGATACCGGTCTTGTTTTTAATTTTGACAAATCGGTTGTTGCCAATTCTTTCAATGCACACCGACTGATACAGTTCGCACAGTCAAAAGGATTTGGAAATCAGATCGAGGAAGCAATGTTCAAAGCACATTTCACCGACGGAATCAATATTGATGACAAAGAAGAACTGCTGAAAATTGCAAAAAGCATCGGATTGGATGAAGACGAAATCCAATCAGTTTTGAATTCGGATCAGTTTTCGGATATGGTCAGAGAAGATGAAATCAATGCGCAGAAACTCGGCATCAGAGGCGTTCCCTTCTTTGTTTTCAACAACAAATACGCAGTTTCGGGCGCTCAGCCTGTCGATGTATTTGACGAAGTGCTTGAAACCAGCTGGAAAGAATTCAAGCAATCGGACAGTCCGTTTATCGTCAGCGAAGGTCAAAGCTGCGATGTGGACGGCAACTGTGACTGACTCAGTTATGCTTTTTCGGGTATTTCTTTGAGTTTGTTAAATTGCTTTTTCTGATAGAAATAGGCAATCAGCACAATGATGATCAATATGATTTGTCCCAATACGGATTCAACTGTCGAATAGATTCCGAGCCAATCCGCCTGTATCCATGACGGAAGTGCGTGGATGGATATCAGTCCGCTTTCCTGAAGCGAATGGATTCCCTTTCCGGTCAGTATGAATGCGAGCAGTACAACAAGCCATGATGAATAGAGAAACAGCTGTCTGATCGGAATTTTGCTTGAATATTTCATAAAGAAAAATGCGATTACAAAAAGAATCACCACCGCCGCCAGTGAACCCAGTCCGATGGCTGACTGATTGTTGGCATCAGCTTCCAGACTGATTGCTTTCAGGAACAATATCACCTCAAAAACTTCTCTGAATACTACCATAAATGAAAAAGCGGCCAAACCGAACATTTTGTCTTTTTCAAGATAGACCCCTATTTTTTCTTTGATAAACCGCTGCCATTTCCTTGCATTTGAATTGCTGTGCAACCAATAACCTGCCCACAGCAGGATGACAACTGCAAACAAAGAGATGGCACCTTCCATGATTTCACGGTTTTTTCCGCCGAATTTTATGATATAATCAGACAGGAACCAGCCGGCAATTCCCATTCCGACCGCCAATATCCAACCCGAATGTATCCAGGGCGCCGCCTTGTGCGCTCCCAGTTTTCTGGCAATCACAATGACGATAAATAAAACCAGAAATGCCTCCATACCTTCTCTGAGCATGATAGAAAGCGACAATATAAATGTCAGCCAGTAATTCAGCTGCTGACTCTGCATCATCTGTTCTCCCCGATCGATCATCCGGAGTGCTTTTTCAATTTCGTTTTGGACCAGCTGTGTCTGACCTTTTTTGCTGACCACCTGCCTCACCCGCATCATCTGCTGTTCCAGATTCATTGTGAATGACGGATTGATTGACCGGAGTCTTGATTCGGCAGGTTCGATTCCTTCGAGATATGCAACCAGTGCATCTTCTTTTGCCGAGGAAAAATCGCCCTGATCGTATTTTGTAAATGCCGAGTTCAGTCTGTTTCTTGCGATGTCCAGACTGCCGGTCGAATTGGCAGTCGGTTTCATCAGTCTAAGCGCCTGCAGTTCTTCCGAATTGTCTTTTATTCCGAGTGAATTTTCCAGTTCCATATCCGAAAGCGTGGCCAGCTGTTTCAAATCCGTTTTTTTGATTTGAGCGTCAAAAGTCTTTCTCAGTTTGGCTGTATCGGTATCTTTGTTATTGAAACGAAGAGATTTCACATAGAAAGCAAGATCCCAATATTCATCCTCCTTCAAATCTGAAAATGGAACCATGGCTGTGCCCGGAACGCCGAGTTTGATGGTATTGTAAGCCTGATAGGGTGAAATTTCCTTCATCAGTTCATTGTCCAGAAAATTTGTCGGTTCAGGATCGAGTCCGACTGCATTCAGTCCGTTTCCGTCGCCTTTGATTCCGTGGCATGAAGCACAATTTGCAGCATACAGTTTTTGACCGTTCAGCCGGCTGGGCCAGATACCCGGTGCGGTTTTCAGACCGGTAACCTGAATAATTTCATCTTTGATCTGACCTGCAGCGATGTTGACAGCGGCTTCCGCTCCTTTTTTATTGATCAGATCGATCAGCATTCTGATCTCAGAAATCAGATTCGGGCTGTCTTTGAGCAGTTTGGCTGATTTTTCGGTCAGCTGAAGCACCTGCTGGGAAAACTCGATCATTTCTTCATATTCCTGCTCATTGATGATCTTGCCGTCTTTCACTCCCATCGGATAATCACGTGAAATATATCCGAGCAGATGAATGATGGTTTCAAGATCTTTAGAATCGGAACTGTTCGAAACATTTTCGGTCGAAGGCGTTTGGCCGAATGAAAATGAAACTACAGTAAGAAGAAAGAGAGAAAATATACAGCGTAAAGAAAATGTCCGGACCATTAATTTAGATTAAATAAAAACAATTAACTCAATGCAAATTTAACCAATCCAATCAAATAAATACAAAAAAGGCTATAACAGAAATCTTGAAATTTTAAAAAATAATGTGGTTAAATTGGTATTTAAATACTGATATTTGCACCGAAAAAATGGAGAGATGCCGGAGCGGCCGAACGGGGCGGTCTCGAAAACCGTTGAGGGTCACACCTCCGGGGGTTCGAATCCCTCTCTCTCCGCTGAGAGGGTCTTCATCGAGAATACCCTCTTTTTTTTCGTAAATCAACAATCTTTTTTCTTTCATTTTCAGATGGTTGCGCGATAACAAACCGAGCATAGCAGGTGTTCGATAAATGCCTTTTTCATAATACAGGTTGCTGTCGAACACCATCTTTACAAACTCCCGTTTTTGGAGCGTACCCACGTTCTAAAAAGAACCCGTAGCAAAACCAATAGAGGTGCATCAATACGATAATGATGCTTACTGCTTTCATAAAAGCCATAATTTTGGCTAAGCCTATTAAATCATCTCTCCCTGCATAATCTTCAATTTTTAGTTCGGGAGTGAATTTATGAGCTATTTTATGTGGCTATAAGATTGTGGCTGCCTGTGGCGTTGAGTGGCGGTATTTGTCTGTATCTGTTCTCTCGGTATCAATTTTTAAACTCGTCATACTCAGCGAACCCGCCACCGGCTTATCATTGAAGATATTTATTGACTCGTTTTTTTCTTTTAGTGCAAGTGCATAAAGCAACGGCAAATAATGTTCCGGTGTCGGAATGGAAAGTTGAAACTCTTTTCCCTGTTTGGAATAATTGATAAGCGATTGGTGGTCGTCATTCAAGATAAATTGTTTCATCTTTTCGTTGGCTTCCAATGCCCAATCGAAGCCATAAGTTTCGTTTAATTTTTTCCATTCCACCATTCTTAAATTATGCACTATATTTCCGCTGCCGATAATCAAAACGCCTTTTTTGCGAAGCGACTTTAATTCCTGTGCCAATTCGTAGTGATATTGCGGAGTTTGATAATAGTCCAAACTCAATTGAATAATTGGAATGTCGGCATTCGGATACATATGTCTTAACACACTCCACGCTCCGTGGTCAAGTCCCCATTTTTCGTCTAACCCCACTTCTGTTTTTTTGATGAGTGCTTTTGTTTCCTCAGCCAGTTCCGGGCTGCCGGGTGCGGGATACTGCACTTCAAAAAGTTCTTTCGGGAATCCTCCAAAGTCGTGAATGGTTATCGGGTTTTGCATTGCCGTTACAAAAGTTCCTCTCGTTTCCCAATGGGCACTTACACAAAGGATGGCGTTTGGTTTTGTAATTTCTTTTCCGATTTTTCTGAAACCTTGCACAAATTCATTTTCTTCAATGGCGTTCATCGGGCTGCCGTGTCCCAAAAACAACACCGGCATCTTTTCAGTGCTGTTAAAAGGAGCTGTCATTTTATTTAATGTATTCAATTTCATTGTTGTTACTGTTAATGGTCTCACTGCAATTAGCGAGACCGGTGATTCTAAAAATTTCTATTCATTTATTGTTCATCCTTTTTCGCTTCTTCTTCTTCCTTATCAATACATTTGATTTTCTTAATTGAAGTGCTGTTTGATAATGTATTTTTTCCTGAAATAAGACCCAGCCGCCCACGGCTCCAATGGCACTGCCGATAATAATATCGGTCAGTCTGGCAAAGAAAACCTGATTGGTGTTTTGAGAAAGTATTCCGTGTGATTCTGCTAAGAATATGGTGAGTATGGTAATAAACACAACAGCAAAAGCATAATTTCTGACCACTAAATATTCTACGATGACTTGTAAAATGGTGATACCAATGACCATAAACAAAGGCGTAGGGTTTCCAAAAGCTATTAGCCAGGTAATCCCTAATCCTATAAGTGTCCCCAAAACCCTTTGGGAGGCTCTGATCCAAGTGTGTTTTGTACTTTGCCCCTGCATAACAGCCAAACAGGAAATGGGAATCCAATACGGATTGTCAAATTTTAACAAAAATGCTACCATTAAAGACACGCCCATAAACAATCCGAAAGTCAATGATTCTACAATATTGACATAAGCTTTCTTTTGCGGCCATTCGGCTTCTGCTTTATCTGTTGGTTTTAATGTAAGTAAACTGTAAACAAACCCGATACCGCAAGTGAGAATAGTACCCAAAGCCACATAACCGATTTTTTCCGGGATAGTTTCCAAATCAAAAGGAGTGCATATCGCCATAGAAGCCACCATAATAAAGAAAAAATTCCCGGGAGGACGGTTCAGTTTCAGTTTATGCAATGAATGGTGAACACCAAACGACAGTACGCCCAATGCTAAGGGTGCAAGAAAAGGATTGAAGGAAAACAGCAAACCTACTGTGTAGGAAATCATAATTCCAAAACAGCAGGTCATCAGCAGAATCATCCGCTTTTCCAAATTATCCGATTGAATGTATAAGATGGATAATCCTGCTAAAGAACCTAATTTTCCCGCTTCTATATTATCAATTAACCAGCCCAGAATCATGGGTGTACCAACACACAAGCCCGCAATAAGAGGCAAATGCCACTGCCTGTCTGACTTGTTGAATGATAATAACTGTTTCAATTTTTAAACTAAACTATTCTTGTTTCTCCAACTCTTCACGCAGCGAATTCAAATTTAAGGGTCTTGTGTACATTTCCAAAGTACCGTCTGCTTTTTGCGGCCAGAGTTCCTTGGGTCTGTCCCAATACAATTCCACTCCGTTTCCGTCCGGGTCGTCCAAGTACAGTGCTTCGGAAACACCGTGGTCGCTGGCACCTGTCAAAGGATAGTTTGCAACCCGAATCCGCTCAAAAATTTCAGCAAGATCTTTCCTCGTCGGATAAACAATAGCCGTATGATACAAGCCTACACCTTCTTTTGAAGCCGGGGGAGCATCTTTGCTGTGCCAGGTATTCAGACCAATATGGTGGTGATAACCTCCGGCAGAGATAAATGCTGCCTGATCGCCATACATCGTGGTAATTTCAAAACCCAAAAGCCCGCAATAAAACGCTAAAGACCGTTCCAAATTCGATACTTTAAGATGAACGTGGCCTATTCGGGTTTGAGTTGGTATTTTATAGGTTTCCATTTAAAATGAGTATTTTAAGAATTACCGTAAATATTTGATTCTCCTCCGTCAATTGCAATGGTTTGTCCGTTCACATAGCCGTTGTCTTCACTCAAAAGAAAAGCAACTAATTTGGCTACTTCGTGGGGCTGCCCCAATCGTTTGGTCGGGTTGCGTTGGGCGTATTCCGTTTCTGCTGCTTTCGGATCATCAGGGTTTACCTGCCTGAACGCTTCGGCAACCATTGGCGTTAAGATAGCTCCGGGAGCAATGGCGTTGGTAAGGATTCCGTCCCTTCCGTATTCCAAAGCCGCATTTTTCGTCATTCCTGAAACAGCGTGTTTACTTGCCACATAAGGCGTTTGGTTTAATACACCACGAATACCGCCAACAGAAGCTACGTTTACAATACGGCCAAATTTTTGTTTTTGCATCACCGGAATTACATAACGCATTCCGTAATATACACCCATCAGGTTGATGTCAATTACTTTTTTGAAAACATCCAAATCATATTTGGTAATGCTTGCCTGTTTTCCTTCAATGCCTGCATTGTTGTAAAATCCGTCAATTCTACCGAATGTTTTTACCGTTTCATCTACATAGTTTTTTACAGCTTCTTCATTGGACACATCGGCTACAATGGTGATGATTTTCACATCGGGAAATTCTTTTGTGATTTCCGTATTTGCATCTGCCAGACTTTTTTCGTTGTAGTCCACCAATACAAGATTTGCTCCTTGCGAAGCCAATTCTTTTGCTGCTGCATATCCAAGTCCCATCCCGGCACCTGTGATAATGATTACTTTATTTTTCATCTGATTTCTATTTTTAAGATTGTTTAAAAATTATTATTTGTGGTGGTACTTGCTTTTTCTACCAATTCTTTCAGTTGTCTATTCATTGCTTCAAAGCCTTTTCTCGTATTGTTATCAAGTTGTTTTTGTAATAACGGGACAAATAGTCCTTTAAATTTTTCACTTTGTCTGAAAGTTGTTGTCTCATTTCCATTGCTAATAAGTTCAAATTTATGTTCTCCGTCAAAAAGCCCGGCAAACAATAGATGACCGAGCCATCTTAATTCTTTGTTAGGCTCAAAGGTTAGGATTTTGGGGCTAAATGCCATTTCTTTTGATTCCGATTGTTTGATTTTCACCTTGATTTTACTTCCAACTTTAACTACACCGTTTATTGATTTTATAAATGGGTTCCAATTCGGATAATTATCAAAATCGGTAAGAATTGACCAAACCTTTTCAGGTGATGCATTAATCAAAATTTCTGTACTTATTTCTTTTGCCATTGCATTAAAAAATGTGATTATAATAATTGTTGCCGGATACTTTGCTGTGTTTCACAAAATGCCATTAACTGTAACTTTTTATTCATTTAAAAATTTCATCAAAGGGTTTATAAACCGCTCGAAACTCTCTATATGAGGCATATGCCCGATATTGTCCAATTCCACTAATTGAGCGTTTGGAATCATCATTTGAGTTTTTTTGCCCAATTCATTGTAAAGCCCCATCGTTTTTCTTACTTCTTCTCCGACCAAGGGTTTACCGATTGCCGTTTTATCCCGTGTACCAATAATCAATAGGGTTTTTGCCTTAATGTTCTTAAACTCATACACTACCGGTTGCGTAAAAATCATATCATACTGCAATGCCGAATTCCAGGCAATGGTTTTATAACCGGAATTAAGTGTCCACCCTGCCAATAAATTCACCCATTGGTCGTACTCGGGTTTCCATTTATTGTCGTAATAATTCTCTAATTGATATTTTTTTATGCCTTCGTAATTCTGCTTTAATTCATTCTGATACCACCATTCTACGGGTTTGTAAGGAACTTTTAATTTCCAGTCCTCTAAGCCGATTGGATTCTCTAAAATCAATTTTTCGACAGTTTCAGGATACATCAGCGTAAAGCGTGTAGCAAGCATTCCGCCCATTGAATGACCCAAAACAGAAGTTTTATGGATATTCAGCGAATCCAATAATATTTTGGTGTTGAGGGCAAGCTGTTGAAAGGTATATTGGAAATGGGTCGGTTTTGAGGATTTTCCGAAACCTATCTGGTCGGGAACAATTACCCTGAAACCTTGATTTGTCAGGACTTCAACAGTAGTTTTCCAATAAGCGCCATTAAAATTCTTGCCGTGGAGTAAGAGTATGTTTTTGCCGTTGTAGTTTACCGGTTTTACATCCATATACACCATTTCCAATTCCTGATTTTGAATATTCAATTTCAGAACGGAAACAGGATACGGATACCGGTAATTGGCTAAATTAAGGTCTAATAATTCCAACTTGTCGGACTGGGCATTCAGCAATTGCTGGCTGCCAATTAGCATAAATAGTATATACACGAATATTCTTGCCATTTTTTAATTTTAGTTTATTATAGGATAAATTTGTTCCATTATCTTTTCCCATTGCTACAAATTCCATTCGTAGTTAAGCCAATCCTTATTTTCTGTTGCACCTAATCGTTCATAAAACCGTTGACCGTCATTATTCCAAGGTGCAACCGCCCATTTTATTTGTTTACATTCTGACTAACGTTCAATTGTTTAGCTCATTATTTGAAAGAACAGCATTTGAGATGTTGTTTTCTATATTTTAATCGTTATTAAAATTAGCAAGGTTGACAATCAGCCTTTCCCTTTCAATTTCTTCATAAAAGCTACAAATGCAGGCTGTATTTCAGAGAACAATTCTTTGTCTTTGTTCTTCATTATAACATCACCCAATAGCTTTAAGCCGATAGCAAATTGTGCGGTTTGATTTTCTTCTTCAAACAGCTTCTTTTCCAAAAGAATGTCTAAAATTTTATAAACATCATCGTGGTTTTGAAAAGGAAAGCGGATAGGCTCCTTATTAACTTCTTCGCCTTTATTGTCTTTTATTTGGCTGAATATTACTTCGTACTCGTTTGTTCTTTTATTCATTGTTTTTTTTTATAGTAATTATGATTTCAATATATGATGTGTGCAATCTGAATAAGCATTCATGAAATACTTCAGGTTTTTAGCTGTTTTGCAGTTTTCATCGAATAAATCGTGATGATTGCTTACGTATATTTCGGGTTGCTGTATCACCGGCATATTCAAATACACCAACGATTGGCACAGCGAATGATTTTCAATATCTGAATCTTCATTCCTTATTTCGATAATCTCCGTTTCTAAGCCAGTTTTACAGGTTCTAAATCCTTTAATTCTTCTTCTGTAAAAAGCCGGTATTGCACCTGAAATGTCTTTCCGAGTGGTGTTTCCAAAGAAAAACCACCTGCTCCAAATCCGTCTGTTACATCAAGGGTAAAGTGGGAGTATTTCCAGTATTCAAACAGGTCTTTGTCCACCCAAAATTCACAACCTTCCACTTCTCCGATGCAAACATCATTCATCCGAAGATAAAATCCGCCTTTTTCAAAGCATTGCGGTTGCGTACCTTCGCAACAGCCTCCAGCCTGATAAAACATCAGTTCTCCGTGCTTTTCTTTCAATTCACGGATTAGATCTTTAGCTTTTTGCGTGCTGTCTATTCGAGCTGTCATAATGATTGAATTTAATGATTAAGAAAGAGCAAACCCCGGGAAAGCGTTTGCTCTTTCAAGAATTATTTATTAAAAGAAACCTTGTTTTTTCTTGTCGTAAGAAATCAGCATATTTTTGGTTTGACGATAGTAAGCCAACATCATTTTGTGGTTTTCTCTACCGATACCCGATTGTTTGTAACCGCCAAACGGAGCACCTGCCGGATAGGAGTGGTATTGGTTTACCCAAACTCTTCCTGCCTGAATGGCTCTCGGCACTTGATAAATTTCGTGTGCATCGCGTGTCCAAACACCTGCACCTAATCCGTACAAGGTATCGTTCGCAATTTCTATCGCTTCTTCTACGGTTTTGAAAGTCGTAACTGCCAACACCGGTCCGAAGATTTCTTCCTGGAAAATACGCATTTTGTTGTGTCCTTTGAACAAAGTCGGTTGGATGTAATAGCCGCCCTCCAAATCTCCGTCCATTTTTTTTGCATCACCGCCGGTCAACAATTCAGCTCCTTCTTCTTTTCCTAATTTCAGGTAAGACGAAATTTTATCAAACTGAATTTTTGATGCTTGTGCACCCATCATCGTGGATGTATCTAAAGGATTGCCCATTTTAATGGCTTCCACTCTTGCAATCACTCTTTTGATAAATTCGTCATAAATATCTTCCTGAATCAATAATCTTGACGGAGCTGTACAGATTTCACCCTGATTCAAGGCAAACATAACTGCACCTTCAACGGCTTTGTCCAGGAAATCGTCATCTTTATCCATTACTGAATTAAAGAACACATTAGGCGATTTACCGCCCAATTCCAAAGTTACAGGAATGATGTTTTCGGTAGCATATTGCATCACCATACGACCGGTAGCGGTAGAACCTGTGAATGCTGCTTTCGCCACTTTTTTGTTCGTTACCAATGGTCTTCCCAATTCGGCACCGAAACCGTTTACAATGTTCAATACACCTGCAGGAAGCAAATCTTCAATCAACTCCATCAATACCAAAATTGAAGTTGGTGTGCTTTCTGCCGGTTTTAGGATAATAGTACAGCCCGATGCCAAAGCAGGAGCCAATTTCCATACTGCCATCAAAATCGGGAAGTTCCAAGGAATGATTTGTGCCACTACACCAATAGGTTCGTTAACAATCAGCGAAACAGTATTTTGATCTAATTCGCTCAGCGAACCTTCTTCCGCTCTGATAACTCCTGCAAAATAACGGAAGTGGTCGATTGCCAATGGAATATCGGCATTCAGCGTTTCTCTTACGGCTTTACCGTTGTCGATGGTTTCTACCGTTGCGATATACTCTAAGTTCTCTTCCATTCGATCGGCAATCTTGTTTAAGATGATGCTTCTTTCGGTCGGAGATGTTTTACCCCAAGTCTTAAATGCTTCGTGAGCCGCATTTACAGCCAGTTCAATGTCTTCTGCGGTAGAATGTGCCGCTTGGGTAAAGACTTTTCCGGTAATTGGGGAAATATTGTCGAAATACTTTTCTTTTACAGGAGGAGTCCATTTTCCGTTGATGTAATTGTCATACTTTTCTTTAAATTTTGGCCAAGCCAATACTGTGTCTGTACTCATAACTTTTTATTTTAATTAATAAATTATTGTTGTCGAAAACAATGTGATTGTAAACATCTAAATTACAGCCTTTTTCATTGTTTTCAAATTTTTTAACATTATGTTAATCGTTTTTTTGAACTACTTCAGAAGTTGCAAATTCTTCCATTTTGGTAATCAAATTGTTGTTCACGGTATAAATCTGAACCCATTTTTGTTTGAGTTCTTTCCCTGATTTTTTGACCCTTTGGTGTTCGTTCCCGAGAATGACTACTACATTGTCCTGAATGATGTATTGCCCGGGTTCAAATTTCAGCATATCCGTTCCGTTGAGGATTCCTGCAAAGAATTTCTCCACGCCTTCTTTTCCTTTAAATTCTGCTTTCGGAATAACCTGTGTTCCGTGATAAATCCAATGCGTATCTTCCGAAACGGTTTGCAAAATGGTTTCAACATCTCCGGTTGCGAAAGCGGAAAGCATTTTATCAACTATTATTCTTGGTGATTGTTCCATTTTTAAAAGATTTATTATTTACAATTCCCGTCTATATCACAACTTTGACTTTGGGTCATTTGCAATTTCATTTCCGGATTTTTCTCTCGCCATTCGCCAAAAGATTTGGTAATGGTTTCCAAAAATGCTTCGGCAGGTTGTGCACCGGAAACACCGTATTTTCTGTCAAAAACAAAAAACGGAACGCCCCGAACACCTAAATTTGCACCTTCCTGAATGTCTTGCTTCATCTGATACAAATATTGGTCATCAGTAAAAGCGGCTTGCAATTCGTTTTCGTCCAAACCGATTTCTTTGCCCAATTGTGTCAAAGTTTCAATATCTGCTACATTTTTCCCTTCGGTAAAATAGGCTTTGAACAAACGCTCTTCAATTTCATCACCCAAATTTTTGGTTTTGGCAAATTGTATCAACTGATGTGCTTTTTGCGAATTGACCATAACGGATTTGTCCAAATGGTATTCCAATCCGGCTTGTTTTGCCATTTCAGTTACGTTTGCCAACATTCCCTGTACTTGCTCCCGGCTCATTCCTTTGCGTTTCACCAAATAATCCTCCTGACTTTCGTTAGATGCTGCTTCCGGCAACGATGGGTCTAATTGGTAACTTTTCCACTCGATTTCGATGTGTTCTTTATCGGCAAATTGTGCCAATGCCGATTCAAAATTTCGCTTTCCGATGTAACAAAACGGGCACATTACATCACTCCAGATTTCTACTTTCATATTAATTTTATTTACTCACATTATCCAACAAAGCCAAATCTGCTTCGTCCAAATTCAATGCAGTGCTTGACAAAATTTCGTCCAACTGTGCTTTGGAAGTAGCACTGGCAACCGGTCCGCCAACATTTGGCTGAGCAGATAACCAAGCCAATGAAACCGCTGCCGGAACGGTATTGTGTTTTTTGGCAATTTCGTCCAACGCTTTTAAAATATTCAGTCCTTGTTCGTTCAGGTATTTTGCAGCACCTTGCCCTCTCGGACTTTTGTTGAAATCGGCTTCTGAACGGTATTTTCCGGTCAAAAATCCTGCTGCCAAAGCATAATAAGGGAAAACTGTCAGATTATGTTCTGCCACAATCGGAGCGTAATTCGTTTCGTAATCCTTGCGTTCCACCAAGTTGTACAAGGGTTGTAAAACCTGGTATTTGGCTAAATTATTTTTGTCGGAATATTCCAAAGATTCCTTCAAACGTTCTGGTGAAATATTGGAAACGGCAATGTGTTTTACTTTTCCGGCTTTGACCAATTCGTCAAAAGTTTCCAAAATCTCCGAAACAGGCGTTTTTCCATCATCGTAATGCAAATAATACAAATCAATATAATCGGTTTGCAGTCTTTCCAACGATTTTTCTACAGTTTTCAGGATGTGTTCACGGCTGTTGTCCATTTCGTGCACTCCGGTCGGTCCGCCCACTTTGGTTGCAATAATCACTTCATTACGGTTTCCTCTTGCTTTCATCCATTTTCCGATGATGGTTTCAGATTCTCCGCCTGCACCGCCGTCAATCCAATACGAATACATATCGGCTGTGTCGATGAAATTGAATCCGGCATCAACAAATGCATCCAATATTTCAAACGATTTTTCTTCGTCCAACGTCCATCCGAAAACGTTTCCGCCCAAATTAAAAGGCGCTACTTCCAAATTTGTTTGTCCTAATTTTATTTTTCTCATATTTTTAATGTTTTAAAATGGGGCAAAAGTTTTAATCCCATTTGCTTTTTGTTGACAGTGCATATTTTCCGCCTCCGGTAAAAATCAATCCCAATCCGCCAAAGAGGAACAAAGCGATTCCTTCGTGCGCCCAGGCACCCGATTTGGTCAATTCGAAAAGATTGTCGGTATGTGCCATTAAAAACGCTACAATCATTACTCCCGTAAATGCAACAGCCGCCAATCGGGTTCTGTAACCGACTATGATGAACAGGGGAGCAATGGTTTCTCCCAGATGTACGCCATACGCCAAAAACGCGGGCAAACTTATCTCCGTCAACATTCCTTTGATGCCTTCCACATCGTTAATCAACTTGTGAAAACCGTGCATAAACATCAGTATTCCCAAACTCAACCGGAATATCAACAGTCCTAAATCTATGTTTCTTTTATTCATAATGCTATTTTATTAATAATTAATAAGCTGCCGTAAACTGCTCCCGATGATGTTTGGGGTTTTCCACTTCGTCTAAAAGTACCACGGCCACATCTTCGCCCGAAAGTTTCGATACGTTGTTTTCATCAAAAACCGGATGATCTTTGCCCAAGCGGTATTTGCCTGTTCTGCCCTCGGTTATGCCTTGGTGCATTTCGATCGCCGGACTGAAAAATACCCAGTCCAAGTCTCTTTCTTCTTTCAGAATGTTCAGATAATCTCTTACGGAAGAAGCTCCGGGTTTGTATTCTTCCGGAAATTCAGGCGTATCTATCAATTGCAGGTTTTCTGCCACGTAAAGACTTCCGGCGCCGCCCACGACAATCAATCTTTCTACTCCCGAATCTTTTACCGCTTGCTGAATTGCTTTTGAACCTGCAATAAAATCGTCGTAAATATTCGGATTTGTCCATCCGGCATTGAACGCACTGATGACTGCATCCTGTCCTTTCAGGGCTTTGGAAAGTTCATTGATATTGTTGACATCCACAGACACTTTGTTCACTTTTTCGTCGGTAATTTTATCGACATTTCTGGCGATGGCAGTTACTTCAAATCCTCTGTCAGTTGCTTCCCGGACTAAGTTGGAACCTACAAATCCTGTGGCTCCGATAATTGCTATTTTCTTCATTTTTTAATTGTTTATTTTAATTTGTAATACATTTTGTTACATTTGGAGTAAAAAAAATATTTGGCTCTTCTATTTAAACTGATTAACAAACTCTTTTAGTGATTTTTCTTTCAGAAAATTAACAACAAGGTCGTCAGTTTCTTCAAACAATTTTTCCAATTCAACATTGATTTTCTTTCCGACGGGGCAATTGGTTTCACCGCAGGTATTTTTCTTACCAAGCACATTGGAATTTTTCACTGCATTAAAAATATCTGCCATCGAAATCTCACAACTTGATCGGGTCAGCATTGAGCCGCCTTCTTTACCTTTTTTACTCATCGCCCAACCCTGTTTGTGCAAAAGTGAAAGTTCCTTCCGCACCATTACCGGGTTGATGCTGATGCTTTCTGCAATCCACTCGGAACTCAGCCACTGGTCAGGATACTTCGCTAACAGTGCCAGGATATGGATGATGGTTGCAAATCTTGTATTGTTCATAATGGCACAAAGATAGAGTAAAATTTTAATTGTAACAAATTTTATTACAATTAAAAATACTACCACATTTAATCACAACTGTTTTGCTATTTACATTTTAAATGTGGCAGTGCATATCCCAAATTATTTCTGTTTGATGTATTCTCCGTCGGCTTTGATGGCGACTCTGTTACTGATTATTGCTTCGGGAAATTTAGATCCTACGCCAAAATCCAATCGGCTGAGTTCTCCTGTTATCTGAAATCCTGAAATTTCATTGCCGCTTTTAGCATCTGTAATTGTGCCGCGATACCACAAATCCATTGTGACGGGTTTGGTAATTCCGTGCATGGTCAGATTTCCTTTCAGTTTGTAACGGTTTTTTTCCTTTGTTGGCTCAACAGCTGTACTTTTAAAGGTTATTTTCGGGAATTTTTCAACCTCGAAAAAATCAGTGCTTCTTAAGTGATCGTCTCGCATTTTTATGTCGGTATTTATTGATGCCACATCAACAGTCAACTCAAAAACAGCATCGCTGAAATCTGCCTTGGCTGCTTTCACATTAGATTCAAACTTGGAAAACAAACCATCCACATCGGAAATTGTATTATGAACCGTTGAGAAAGTAACTTTTGCATGGGCGGGATCAACATTCCAGGTAGATTGAGCCGATAGTGTCGAACTCGTAAATAATACTGCCGCAAAAAAAGACAGAGAATGAACTGATTTGATTAATTTCTTCATTGTCATTTTGTTTTAATTGATTAATAATACCGCAAAGGTACTGTCAATTAAAGGGTAATCGGTAACACTTTTCGGAAGATGAGTTGTAAAATCAGGAAAGCTGTTTTTTCATTTCTTCCCGAAATTCTGATGGAGTTTGTCCCGATTTCTTTTTGAATACATTGGTGAAGTAGGATTTTTCTTTATAACCCAAATCAAATCCGATTTCCGAAATGGTTTTATCGGTACTTGCCAAAAGACTTTTTGCTTCAATCAGTTTTCGTGTTTCAATGATTTCCGAAACGCTTTGCTCCAAAATATTCTGGCAAATCAGGTTCAAATTTCTTGATGACATAAAAAGTTTTTCGGCATAAAACTCTACTCCGACAGGTCTGTAAAAATTTTCCTCCAAAATTTTCAGAAAGTTTTTGAATGTTACGCTTTGAGTTTTCAGTGCTGTATTACCTTCGGGCTGTTGCTTTCGCCTTTCCGATTCGATCATGGTAAACAAAGCGCTCAACAAATGCCGGATAACAGACAGGTCAGGTGTCGGTTGCTGCATGTCTTCGTACATTATTTCACAAAGGGTAACCAATCGGTTGAAACAGCTGTCGGTATTTAAAGTAAGATTGGCGTTGTCGTGATAAAGGGAGTAAAGCTGAAATGTGGTTTCGGGAATAAACTCGCTCTTGAACCGGATTACCCACATATCACATTTTCCATTTTTTGCCAGGGGCTGCACACGATGCGCTTTCCCTTTTGTTATAAAACTTACAAAAGGAGCATCAAAAACAGTTGTCTCGAAGTCAATAAAGTGTTCTAACTGCCCTTCAATACCGATGATCAGTTCTTCGAAGTCGTGAGAATGCGGTTCGTTTTCCGATGCTTCAATTTTGTTTGCTTCGGCAACATCAACAGAAAATATTTTAAAAGTTTCAGTCATTGACACAAAGATAAGTTAATAAAAGTGTTGGAAAAGCGACTCTTTTGCAAACTTTGGATTAAGTGCCGGCTTGTGCCGCTTGCCGGATTACCATAAAATTAAAAAAAAATACGGCAGCATTGACTTTTGTTTGGTTCCTGCGCCTGTTTAAATTTTACCGAAAATAATATTTGAGTTTTATAAAATCTAAACAGACGCCTGGCTACCCCAAAAACGGAATCAGCGCCAGTTAATCCCTATCGATTTCTCAGACAATCTTATTTGATATAATCTTAAAGTCTTTACAATTTCAAAATTAAAATTGAATTATATTTTAATGATTATCAGTTATTTAACCCATTTTGTTAATAACCGTATGAAAACATTTACAACCACAGCCCGGATCGGATGTCAACTTCCTATTAATTTTGAAAAGTGTAATTGTTTATCGTAAGAGAATTGGGTGAAATCCCCAAACTGTTGCGCAACTGTAATTCCGATTGGATGAGTCAGACCTCGGATAAACAAAGGCATTGCTTTCGCACAAAAAGTGATCGTCTGAAAAATCTCTTCCCTTTTTATAAGGAACAGTGAATTCGGAAAAACTTTTTTTGCCGAAGCAGCTGAGTTCAAATATTGTTTCATATAAAAAAAATCAAATCATGGGAATTTTCGACAAACGCATCAATTACAAACCATTTGAATATCCGGAAGTAATGGACTTTGTGGATATGATGAATCAGACTTTCTGGGTTCACAAAGAAATCGATTTTACAGCCGATATTCAGGATTTTAAAACCAATCTTTCAGACATAGAAAAAGAAGTCGTCAAACGAAGTCTGCTCAGCATTGCACAGGTTGAAGTCGGTGTAAAAGCATTCTGGGGCGATCTCTACAGACATTTTCCAAAACCCGAATTCAACAATTTGGGCAGTACCTTTGCAGAATCAGAAACCCGTCATTCCGAAGCCTATTCAAGACTGATCGAAGTCTTGGGCTACAACGACGAATTTGACGGCATCTATGAGATTCCGATCTTTAAAAAGAAGATTGATCTGATGGATGAATACATGAATTCAAACAAAGATATCATCTGGAAACTTTTGTTTTTTGTGATTGTCATCGAGAACAGCAGCCTGTTTTCACAGTTTGCCAATATATTGTCTTTCACCCGATTCAGAGGTTATCTCAAAAACACTTCAAACATCATCGCATGGACATCGATCGATGAACAGACCCATTCAAATGCAGGAATTTATCTGATCAATAAATTGAGAGAAGAAGGCTATATCAGCGGCGAAATCATCGACGAACTGAAAATTGCCGTGGCCGAATACATCCTTTACGAAGAGGAACTGCTCGACTGGATTTATGAAAAAGGAGAACTGGTTTTCTTTACCAAAGACGATATGCTCAATTTTATGAAATACAGGGTGGATGATGCTTTGGACAAAATGGCGTTGGGCAAAATATTCAATATTACAGATTCCGAATACAAACCGATGGCCTGGTTTGACGAAGATGTGTTTGCAAACGAACTGGATGATTTCTTTGCAAAAAGACCGACGGCCTATACCAAACACGACAAAAGCATTACCGCAAACGATTTATTTTAATTTGAGATGGAAACAATCGAATGCAGCCAAAAGATTTTGGACGAAATCAGGTTCAATACACACACTGATTACAAATTGGGTGACTGGCTCTATCTGGGAATGGCCAAAAAGAACGGAAAGAAAATCTGTATTTCCGTCGACTATACTTTGAATTACTGCATCAAAAAATCAAGTGAATTTTTGGAGCTGGATAATGATATCAGTTTTCTGCATATCAGCAAGATCAAAACGGGTGAAAAAACTGCCTGTGATAAATTTTATTTTCAAAAACCTTTAAAACAATATTACTGATGGAAAGACTGTGGTGGCTGAACGATGAGAGTCAGCAAATACTCAACCGGGGCTATCTGCTCAAAGGAGAAACCCCTCAAAAAGCGATCGAAAGAATTGCAACAGCGGCAGCAAAGCGGCTGTACAAACCCGAACTGACAGAGGCTTTTATCGAAATGATCGAGAGAGGCTGGATGAGCCTTTCATCGCCGATCTGGGCAAATATGGGAACCGAAAGAGGACTGCCGATCTCGTGTTTCAATGTGCATGTGCCGGACGATATAGAAGGCATCACCGGAAAATTGGGAGAAGTGATCATGCAGACAAAGATCGGCGGCGGCACTTCCGGTTATTTTGGCGAATTGAGAGCAAGAGGAAGTGCGGTGACCGACAACGGAAAAAGCAGCGGTGCGGTGAGTTTTATGAAATTATTTGACACTGCGATGGATACGATTTCGCAGGGCGGTGTGCGCAGAGGCGCATTTTCGGCCTATCTGGATATCGACCATCCGGATATTGAGGAATATCTTGAAATTAAAAACATCGGAAGCCCGATTCAGAATCTGTTTTTTGCAGTCTGTGTACCCGATTACTGGATGCAGGAAATGATAGACGGAGATGCCGAAAAAAGACAGATCTGGGCAAAAGTTCTTCAAAGCCGTCAGCAAAAAGGACTGCCCTATATATTCTTCAGCGACAATGTGAACCGAAACAAACCTGAAGTTTACAAGGACAAGAATATGAAGATCAATGCAAGCAATCTCTGTTCTGAAATTGCGTTGCCTTCGTCTGATAATGAATCATTTGTGTGCTGTCTTTCTTCAATGAATCTTGAATTGTACGACGAATGGAAAGATACCGAGGCGATCAAACTTGCCGTATTTTTCCTGGATGCGGTGATGTCTGAATTTATTTCAAAAACTGAAGGAAATTATTATCTGACAGCTGCAAATAATTTTGCAAAAAATCACAGAGCGCTCGGTTTGGGCGTATTGGGCTGGCATTCTTATCTGCAGAAAAATATGATCGGATTTGAAAGTCTGGCGGCAAAGACGCTGACCAATAAGATTTTTGGTGAAATTCAGGAGAAATCACTGAAAGCTTCAAAGGATTTGGCGTTGATTTATGGTGAACCCGAAGTGCTGAAAGGTTACGGCAGACGAAATACGACCCTGCTTGCCATTGCGCCTACGACCACTTCATCCGCCATTTTCGGTCAGACTTCACCCGGAATCGAACCCTACAGTTCAAATTATTACAAAGCCGGTTTGTCAAAAGGAAATTTTGTCAGAAAAAATAAATTTTTGAAAGAACTGCTTGAACAAAAGGGAATCGACAACGAAGATACCTGGCGCGAAATCATGCTTCACAATGGAAGTGTGCAGCATATTGAAGAACTGAGCGAAGATGAAAAAGATGTATTCAAGACATTTAAGGAAATCAGCCAGTATGAGATCATACTCCAGGCTTCGATCCGTCAGAAATACATCGATCAGTCTCAAAGTCTGAATCTGAATATTCCGCCCGATCTTCCTGTCAAAGAGGTGAACAAACTGATTATAGAAGCCTGGAAAATGGGTGTGAAAACGCTTTATTATCAAAGAAGTCAGAGCGTTTCAAAAGAAAGAATCAACGATCTCACCATTTGCAAAAGCTGTGAGGCTTGATCTCAATTCAAATATTTGAAGCCGGAGTTTAAAAACTTCGGCTTTTTAATTTTACAATGCCATAATTCTTTCCCAAAATTTTACATAACAGGGATTCATCTTATCCATGCTGTCAGACAGACATTGGAGACGGACGTCTTCTTAACCGGGATAAAAGAGCCTCACTGTTTACACAATGAGACTTTAATAAAGACCGGTTTCGTCTTATGTACGGGATAAACCGGCACCTGCTCTTCCGTTCTCCCGAAAGCTTTCGGGACTATCGGGACAGTACCTGGACATTTGATATTAAGAGGAAACCCAAAGTCGGAGACTGAACTGTATGAGGCGCAAGCGAATAAATGTCCGGTGGACATTCGGGAAAAAATTTGATTGACTGGCTGACCAAATCGAAAAATATGAGTCTATTCAATTTTATTTGCAGTGGCAGACCGGAATATTTACAATGTAAACAATTCAAACAAAATAAGTTTACAAAAAAACCGAAAGCATTTCTGCCACCGGCCTTAATTAGCATCAACATACGAAACTTTAAATTCTTTGATTTGGTTTGCGCCTGTTTTAAGTTATTCTTCTTGCGAAATTCGAAGTTCGAAATCTGTTTTTATTCTCTCCATGCCTCACTTTCCAGCCGACTAACGCCCGACAACCAATCCCTTTGTCTTTTCTCTATTGTCTGCTTTCTTTTCTCTTTCCTAATAATTCCTCAAATTGATATGCCCGCTCAGCTTTTCACCGTCCTCAAGGATCAGGATATACCAGTAGGTGCCCGATGGCAGCGGCTCGCGGTTGTATCTGCCGTCCCACTCAAAGTCTCCGTCAAGGATCCTGTCAACGAACATCTTGCCGTAACGGTCAAAAATCTGTAATCTCGTGTTCGGGA
>Ga0222419_100217_pt1 | contig 88728 bp, 91 predicted proteins | sample 1B20Ametagenome_FD_182474 | JGI IMG/M metagenome (GOLD analysis project Ga0222419, IMG submission 182474) | Enriched microbial communities from leaf-cutter ant dump, University of Wisconsin, Madison, United States - 1B20A (version 2) | ecosystem: Environmental > Terrestrial > Nest > Insects nest...
TTCCTCTCGGTGATCGTCGCGGTCCTGCTGCTCGGCGAGCGGCCGTCGGCCGTCGCGCTGGTCGGGGTGGCCGCGGTGATCGCGGGGGTCGTCGCGATCGGGCTGGTGGATCGGACGAGGGGACGGATGCTCGACCTCGGCCTCGTGTACGGGCTCCTCACCGGGGTCGCGATCGCCGCCTACACGATCTGGGACGCGCACGCCGTGCGGGCCTGGTCGCTGGCGCCGGTCGCGTTCATGGTCGGCACGATGGTGCTGGAGATCCCCTTCTACACGTTCGGGGTGCGCGGGCGCTGGAACGCGGTCGCAGCCCTGTGGCGCACGCAATGGCGCCGGATCACGGTGTTCAGCATCCTGTCGCCGCTGTCGTACATCCTCGTCCTCACGGCGATCCAGATCGCGCCGGTCGCCCTCGTCGCCCCGCTGCGGGAGGTCAGCGTCGTGCTGGTGAGCCTGTTCGGGGTGCTCGTGCTGAAGGAGAGCCGTCCGGCGCTGCGCATCGGCGCCTCGGTCGTCGTCGCCGCCGGGATCGTGCTGCTGGCGCTCTGATCCGGGGGCGCGGTTCCTCAGCGGAAGTCGACGAGGCCTGCGTGGGCCGCCGTCACGAGGATCTGCACCCGATCGCGCACCTGCCACTTCGACATGATGCGGCCGAGGTGCGCCTTCACCGTGCCCTCCGACACGATCAGCGACTGGGCGATCTCGGCGTTGGACATGCCCTGGGCGAGGCGCTCGAGCACCTCGGTCTCGCGTTCGCTCAGCGCCTCGAGCTCTGTGCTCTCGCCGTGGGGCTCCGTGCTGCGCACGTGCTTGACCAGGAGCGACGCGATGCGCGGGGACAGCGAGCTCGCGCCGCTGTGCACCTCGCGGACGCCCGTGACGATGCTGTCCGCGCTCGAGTCCTTGAGGAGGTAGCCGGAGGCGCCGGCGCTCAGCATCGGCAGCACCGTGTCGCTGCCGTCGAGCGTGGTCACCGCGAGGATCCTGACGTCGGGCCAGCGCTCAGAGATCGCCGCGGTGGCCTCGATGCCGTTCATCTCCGGCATCTGCACGTCCATCATGACGACGTCCGGGCGGTCCTTCTCGATGAAGGCGATGGCCTCGATGCCGTTCTCGGCCTGGCCGATGACGTCGATCTCGGGGGCCCGGGCGACGAAGTGCGAGAGCGCCGAACGCACGAGAGGGTCATCGTCGACGATGAGGACGCGGATTTCCGGCATGGGGGAAGCCTAACGGCGCTCCGCAGGAGGTCTCGTCCAAGTATGGACTTTCGTCTAGTCAGGTCTGGCCGAAAGACAGATGTGCATGTGAGCGCCAACCGAGAAGATCAATATGTCCCCTTACGAAAGACCTAATCACGGAGGTGAATCACATGACTTTCTGGGAGCAGATTGCCCGCCTTTTCGGTGCCATTCGCTGATCATACCTGGCGGATAGGAGATACTGGACCTATGCCGTTCGGTCTATCGAACCGGGACGACCCCGGCATCCTCCGCCTCAGCAGAGGCGAACGCCTCAACGCCCTCGAACGCAGCGTCGTGCTCGTGTTCATCGCCGTGATCTCGGCCGTCGATCTGATCGGCCTGATCACCACTCCGGATGCGAATCCGCTCGCATCCCTCGTCAGCATCGCCGCAACGGCGACGTTCGCCCTGTATCTGTGGTGGCCCAAGGTGGCCACGGCCGTTCTGGGTATCGTCTTCGCGGTGTCCTTCCTCGTCAGGACCGATTCATCGGTTCTGTTCCCCGCCGCCGTCGCCGCCGGAATGGTGATGCGCCTGGGCTCCCTGGCCCTGGTGCTGTCATACGCCGCCGGCTTCCTCGTCGCCACCGCGCTCGTCGCGAACGGCGACACCGCGGTGCCCGTGAACGTCAGCATCTACCTGATCGTCGCGACGGTCGCCGGAGCCATCGGCTTCGCCCTCCGCATCGCGTCTGCTCGGGGCAAGCGCCTCGAGCAGCGTCTCGTCGAGAGCGCCGAGCAGGAGCGTCAGGCCGTCCTCGCCGAACGGCGCTGGATCGCCGGCGAGCTGCACGACAGCATCGCGCACCATCTCACCGTCGTCGCCCTGCACGTGCAGATGCTCGACGACCCGACCATCAGCGCCGAGTCGCAGGAGGCCATCCGCGTGGCCGCGCGCAAGGCGATGGCGGATCTGCGCTTCGTCATCGAGCTCGCCGACGACGGGCCCCGCGCCGCGGGCATGTCGACGGGCGACCTCGAGTCGGCCATCGCCGAGGCCCGGGACGAGATCGAGGCGGCAGGGCATCCTGTGGTCTCCGAGGGCGATCCGGGCGATCAGCGCATCCCGCGCGTCGCCGAGATCGTGTTCGCCCGCATCGTGCGGGAATCGGCGACCAACATCCTCAAGCACGCCGGGGCGGGCGAGGTCTCGATCCGGCTCGACGTGGGTGACGACTCCGCGGCGCTGACGATCCGCAGCCCCATGCCCACGACCCCGCGACGCGACCTCCCGTCCAGCGGCACGGGCCTCAACCGGATGGCCGAACGGGTGATCGGTGCGAGCGGCGAGTTCAGCGCCGGAGAGGCCGACGGCGCCTGGCAGGTCGCCGCCAGACTACCGATGACCTGGTCAGAGCCGAAAAAGACGATATAGACGAAAGTCTAGTCAAGTCTCGCCGTTAGACACTACTGGCGGCGCATTCACCCGTCCTATCCTGGAGTCTCCCCAGAAAAGCGTCCCCAGCGCTGCGATCGCGAGCGCGATCTTCTAAGGCTTCTGAACCACTGCGCTCGCGATCGCGTTTCTGTGTAAGGGGGCGTCAGCCGCCCACCGCTCGCATGTAGTGGCCGTCCGTGGAGATCCCGGACGCGGCGACCGTGAAGCGCACGACCTCGCTGAGATAGCGGTCCTCCGAGGCCTCGAAGACGGCCCCGTCCGCGTCGCGCGAGATGCGGCTCAGTCGCAGGATCGGAGTGCCCTGCGATACCCGCAGCAGGGCGGCGTCCTGCTCGTCCGCGGCGACCGCGTCGATCACATGCTGCAGCCCGACGATCGGGTGCCCGACCGAGGCGAGATGCTCGGTGATCGACACCTCGTCGAGATCGACCTCGAACAGCCGCCGTCCGACCGTCTCGGTGTAGAAGAGCCGCTCGAGCATGGTGGGGCGGCCGTTCAGGAGCCTGAGACGGACGACGCTGACGATCGTGTCCTCGGGGGAGACTCCGAGCATCTCGGCCTTGGCGCCGGCCCGGCGCAGGCTGAGCTCCTGGGTCTGGGCTCCCGGCGTGACCCCGAGATCGCGCGCCCAGCGCGTGAACGGGACCGAGACGTCGACGGCCTGATTGGCCTTGCGCGCGACGACCCGTGCCGGACGTCCGCGACTCGTCTCGATCAGCCCTTCGGCCCGCAGCGCGGCGAGGGCGTTGCGGATCGGGCCGCGCGAGGTCCGCCAGTGCTCCGCGAGCTCGGCCTCGGTCGGGACGTCGTCTCCTGGACGCAGGACGCCAGAGGAGATCCGCTCGCGCAGATGGTCGGCGATCTGGGTGTACACAGCTTCTGCCACATAGGCATACTACTTGATCACTCTGTCCGAAAGGGCCCGGTTCCGCTTCCGTTCATCCGAGCAAATCGCGGGTGAACAAGGCCTGAACTCTTCCAAGTTAGGTACATTTCTCTCTTCGCGACCTGAGAGAGTCGTCGTGGATCAACCCCCACACACCCGAAAGGTCCCTGATGAAGCTCCGTGCTCTCTCCGCCATCGCCGGCGCCGCGGTTCTCGCGCTCGGTCTCGCCGCCTGCTCCGGCTCGGCCGACGCGACCGACGGCGACTCCGCCGACGGCGCGGCGACGGCCTCCGGCTACGCGGTCGACGAGAACACCCTCGTCTTCGGCGTCGTGCCCGACTCGGTCGACACCGAGACCAACTACCAGCCGCTGATGGACTACATCGCGAAGATCACCGGCAAGACCGTGGAGTACCACGAGTCCACCGACTACGCCGCGCTCATCGAGGCCGCCGTCGCCGGCAAGGTCGACGTGGCCTCGTTCTCCGGCTTCACCTACGTCACCGCCACGAACAACGGCGCCGCGCTCACCCCGATCTCCTCGATCGTCACGGAGGAGGGCCAGGAGCCCGGCTACTACTCGCAGGCGATCGTCCCCAAGGACAGCAGCATCTCGAGCCTCGCCGACTTCGCGGGCAAGAAGGTCTGCTTCGTCGACCCGTCGTCGACCTCCGGCTACCTGTTCCCCTCCTACAACCTGCTCGAGGCCGGCGTCGACCCCAAGACCGACATCACGCCCGTGTTCGCGGGCAAGCACGACGTGAGCGTGCAGAAGGTCGGCGAGGGCGTCGAGTGCGAGGTCGGCTTCGCCGAGGACTCCGAGGTCGAGAAGTCCGACAAGGTCAAGGTCATCGACGAGACGATGGTGCCCGGGGCCCCGCTGGTCTACTCGTCCGCCCTGCCCGAGGACGTCGCGAAGGAGCTCAGCGACGGCCTCGCCGAGATCACCATCGACGACATCATCGCCGCCGGCATCGACAGCGCCGACACGGATGCCTTCCGCAGCGTGTTCTACGCGACCAAGCCGGTCGACGACGCGTACTACGACCTGATCCGCGACATCTGCAAGAAGACCGAAGCGGAGCAGTGCCAGGGCTGACCCCCTGACCCTGAGCGCCCTTCGTCTCGCCCGGTTCCTGAGCGAGCGAAGCGAGACGAAGGGCGCTCAGCCCCACGACATCCCCGATCTGGAGAACCGACATGAACGCGGCATCCGCTGCCCTCATCCGTCTCGACGGCGTCACGAAGACCTACGGGTCCTCCACCACGGCGCTGAAGGACGCCTCGCTCGAGGTCTCCCGCGGCGAGGTCGTCGTGCTGCTGGGCCTCTCCGGCTCAGGCAAGTCCACTCTGCTCCGCCACCTCGACGGTCTGGAGCTGCCGACCTCGGGATCCGTCGAGGTCCTCGGCCAGCAGGTCCCCGCGCTGAAGGGCCGCGCGCTGCGCCGGCTCCGCAGCCGCGTCGGATTCATCTTCCAGCAGTTCGAGCTCGTCCCGTCGCTCACGGTGCTCGAGAACGTGCTCACCGGGTCGCTGTCCACCGTCCGCGGCCCCCGCCTGGGCCTCTGGGGGTACTCCAGGGGCGCCAAGCTGCAGGCGCTCGAGCACCTCGACCGCGTGGGCCTCCTCGACCGGGCCTACCAGCGCAGCGACACCCTGTCGGGCGGTCAGCAGCAGCGCGTCGCGATCGCCCGCGCCCTCATGCAGAAGCCGGACATCCTCCTCGCCGACGAGCCGGTCGCCTCGCTCGACCCGGAGTCCAGCGATCAGGTCATGGCGCTGATCCGCGAGATCGCGGCGGATGCCGGGCTCACGGTCGTGTGCAGCCTGCACCAGGTCGACCTCGCGATCTCGTGGGCCGACCGCATCGTCGGACTCCGGCACGGCGAGATCGTGCTCGACACCGCGACCGAGGGGCTCTCCAAGGCGGCTGTCATGGAGATCTACGGCCGGGTCGCGACGACCACGGCCGAGATCCAGGCCGTGCAGGCGGAGCTCGCGGACGCGGCAGCCGAGGTGACGGCGCGATGACCGCTCTCGACGCTTCGACGGGCTCAGCGGCCCAGGGCGAGGGGTCAGCGACCCGTGGCGGGGGAGCGACCAAGGGCGGGGGGCCCGCGGGCGGGGGGCCGCACGGCACCCGTGGCTCCGTCGCGGAGCGCGCACCCCGGCCGCGCATCTCGGCCGAGCGCATCGCGGCATCCCTCACCCTCGTCGCGCTGATCGTGCTCGGCGTCCTCGCCGTGAACGAGGTGGGCATCTCGATCCCCGCGATGGCCGAGAGCTGGGGCAACGCCGAGAACTTCTTCGCCCGGGTGCGCGGGCTGTCCTTCCCCGAGACGGGCGATCTCGTCTGGCTCATCGCGCTCACGGTCGGCCTCGTGCTCACCGGCACGCTGCTCGCCGCCGTGCTCTCCGTGCCGATCGCCTATCTCGCCGCGTCCAACACGACCCCGGGGAACGGCTGGCGCCTCGCCGCCCGCTTCGTCGGCGTGCTCACCCGCGCCGTCCCCGACGTCGTGCTCGCCATGGCGTTCGTGCTGATGTTCTCCCTCGGCACGCTGCCCGGCATCCTCGCGATCGGCATCCACTCGATCGGCATGATCTCGAAGATGTTCGCCGACGCCATCGAGCAGATCGACGAGGGGCCGCGCCTCGCGATCCGCGCGGCCGGCGGGACGAAGATGCAGGAGTTCGCCTCCGGCATCCTGCCGCAGGTGCTGCCCAGCTGGGTCGCGACCGTGCTGCACCGCAACGACATCAACCTGCGCGGAAGCGTCGTGCTCGGCTACGTGGGCGTCGCGGGGCTGGGACTGGAGATGTCCTACGCCTTCAAGGCGCTCAACTACGGCAAGGGCCTCGGCATCGCGCTGGTCATCTTCATCCTGTGCATCGTCATGGAGATCGTGTCGAGCACGGTCCGCGGCGCGATGCTCGGTCAGCAGCGGCACACCCGCTCGTGGCTCGACCGCATCATCCATCCGCGACTCGGCGCGAGGACGCCGCTGCCCGCACCCGCACGCGCAGCATGGGCGGCGACACCGCAGACCGCGGTCCGGCGCCCGTGGACCGCGCAGCGGATCCGGCACGCGATCGCCGGCGGCCTCGCCGTGCTCGTCGTGATCGGCGGCATCGTCGTGAGCGACATCAACTGGCTCGACCTCCTCACCTTCTGGGGCCGGATCCCCGAGGTCGCCGCGAGGTTCTGGCCGCCGTCCTTCGGCAACTACGACACCGCGGCGATGGTCGAGGCCATGCGCGACACGGTCGCCATCGCCCTCGCGGCCACGGTGCTGACCCTGCTGCCGTCCCTGCTCATCGGGTCGTACGCCGCGGGCAACGTCGCCCCGGGGCGGACGTCCCGGGGCGCCGCACGGTTCCTGCTCGTCGGCATCCGCGGCATCCCCGAGCTCATCCTCGCGATCGTGCTCGTCGTGATCACCGGGCTCGGCCCGCAGGCGGGCGTCATCGCCCTCGCCGTCGGCGGCATCGGCCTGCTCGGCAAGCTCATCGCCGACTCGTTCGAGGAGGTCGACCGCGGTCCGGAGCGCGCGCTGCGTGCGGTCGGCGCCACGCGGCTGCAGACCTACGCGGCGGCCACGGTGCCGCAGGGCGTCCGCGCGCTGATCGGGCACAGCTTCTACATGCTCGACACGAACATCCGCGCCGCGACCATCCTCGGCATCGTCGGCGGCGGAGGCGTGGGCTACTACCTGCTCAACGCCAGCCAGGGCTCGCGCTACGAGACGGTGACCGCGATCGTGCTGATGATCCTCGCGACGGTGCTCGTGGTCGAGGGGCTCGCGATGTGGATGCGGAAGGTGTTCCGGTGAACCGCGCGGACGTCGTCGTCGCGGGCGCGGGGATCGTGGGCCTGGGAGCTGCATACGCCGCGATCAGGCGGGGCCTGAGCGTCATCGTCGTCGACAGGTCCGACGCCCCGATCGGCGCGACCATCCGCAACTTCGGCCACCTCTGCATCGGCGCGCAGACCGGCGAGGCCCGTCGCTACGCCGACGCCTCGCGGGAGCTGTGGCTCACCCTGTCACGCGACGCCGGGTTCTGGCTGCGCGAGTCGGGGACGCTGGTCGCCGCGCGGCACGCCGACGAGCTGGCGGTCCTCGAGGCCGCGGGCTCCGGCATCCGGATGCTGGATGCCGAGGAGCTCCTGCGCCTGGCGCCGCTGCGGGCCGGAGGACTGCTCGGCGGCGCGCACATCGAGACCGATCTGCAGACGGATCCGCGCGCCGCGGCATCCGCGATCGTCCGTCACCTGTCCGCGCTGGGCGTCGCGTTCCGCTTCCGCACCGCCGTCACCGCGATCCGCCCGGGCGGCGTCGACACCACGCGCGGCACGATCGAGGCCGGGCAGGTCGTCGTCGCCGTGAACCACGACATCGACCAGCTGCTGCCCGAGATCGCCGAGAACGTCGGCGTCGAACGCTGCGCCCTCGACATGCTGCGCGCGGCGGTGACGCTGCCGCATCCGCTCGCGGCTCCCCTGCTGACCGGGTGGTCGCTGGTGCGGTACGGGCGGTTCGCCGGCACGCCCGAGGCCGCGCGGCTGCGCGAGCGGCTGCACGCCGAGCGACCGGATCTCGCGGCGCTCGACCTCAACCAGATGTACACGCAGCTGCCCGACGGCACGATGATCATCGGCGACTCGCACTCCTCGGGGACGGCCCCCGCGCCGTTCCAGCCCGAGCCGGCGTTCGACGCCTTCCTCGCCGAGGCCGAGGCCCTGTTCGACATGCCCGCGCCGCGCGTGATCGAGCGGTGGCAGGGCGTGTACGCCAGGGGGCCGCAGGAGTTCCTCGTCGAGCGGGGCATCGACGGGGTGCTGGTGCTGGCCGCCACCACCGGCATCGGGATGACGACGGGTCTGGGGCTCGCTGAAGAGAATCTCACCGCAGCCCTCGGATGGGCGCCCGCAATGGAAGGAACATCATGACCTCTCCCGTACCCGCCAGGATCGAACTGGCAGTGCTCGACATGGCCGGAACCACGGTGCTCGACGACGGCGTCGTCGAGCAGGCGTTCCGGCGCGCCGCGGAGCGCACCGGGGTCGCCGAGCGGATGCCCTGGGCCGACGCCCTCGACTACGTGCGCCTCACCATGGGGCAGTCGAAGATCGACGTCTTCACCCACCTCGCCGGCGGCGACCGGGACGCCGCCGAGCGTGCGACCGCGGCCTTCGAGGGGGCGTACGCCGAGATCGTCGAGGAGCAGGGCGTCTCGGAGATCCCCGGCGCCGCCGACGCGATCCAGGGCCTGCGCGACAGCGGGCTCAGGGTCGTCCTCACGACCGGGTTCGCCCCGGTGACGCGCGACGCGCTGATCGCGGGGCTCGGCTGGGACGGACTCGTGGACCTCGTCCTCTCACCCGTCGACGCCGGTCGCGGACGCCCGGCGCCCGATCTCGTGCTGACCGCGCTGCTGCGCACCGGCGCCTCCTCGGTCTCGGCCGTCGCGGTGGCCGGCGACACCACGAGCGACGTGGAGTCCGGACGCCGTGCCGGAGCCGGTCTCGTCGTCGGGGTGCTCAGCGGGGCGCACGACCACCGGGCGCTGTCTTCGGCCGGTGCGGACGCGGTGGTCTCCGACGTCACGGCGCTGCGCGGCGTCCTCGCCGAGCGCGGACTGCTGCCGCTCGCGTCGGCCGTCTGAGCCCGTCGCGATGGGCACGCTGCTCACCCGCCCGCCGGGTCACCGTCGCGACATCGCCCTGCGGCCCGCCGCCACCGCCATGGTGTGGATCGGCGAGGGGCATCCGCACGAGATGATCGCCGTGCCGGGGGTCGCCCTCGGCGACGACGAGGTCCTGGTGGCCGTCGAGATGTCGACCGTCTGCGGCTCCGACGTGCACACCGTGCACGGGCGCAGGGCGGCGCCGGTGCCGCTCGTGCTCGGCCACGAGAGCGTCGGCCGGGTGATCGCGATCGGCGACGCCGGGGCGCAGGACGTCTCGGGCACGCCCTTGCGCATCGGCGACCGCGTGGTCTGGTCGGTCACGATCTCGTGCGGCGCCTGCGACCGCTGCGTCGCCGGGCTCACGCAGAAGTGCCGCACGCTCGGCAAGTACGGGCACGACCGCATCGGCGGACACGGGGACCTCACCGGCGCGTTCGGCAGCCATGTGCAGCTGCGAGGAGGCACGGCGATCGTCCGCGTGCCGGAGACGCTGCCCGCCTCGGTGCTGGCGCCGGCCGCGTGCGCCACGGCGACCGCGTGGGCCGCCGTCGCGCGCTCCCGGCGAGACCTCGACGGCGCCGCCGTGCGGATCCACGGAGCCGGCCTGGTCGGCCTGTCTGCTGCGGCGATCGCGGCCGAGCACGGCGCGTCCGTGGAGGTGCTCGACCCGGACCCCGCGCGCAGGGCCCTGGCGGCGCGCTTCGGCGCGGTCGGCATCGACCGCGAGCCGGACGTGGTGATCGAGGCGTCGGGGCATGCGGTCGCCGACGCGATCGCGGGCGCGGCCGTCGGCGGCTCCGTGGTGCTGGTCGGCAGCGTCTTCCCCGGCGAGCCGGTGCCGCTCGACGCCGAGAGCGTCGTGCGGCGGCTGCTCACGATCGCGGGCGTGCACAACTACACGGGCCCCGAGCTCGCCGAGACCGTCGCGTTCCTCGCCGGCCGGGGACGCGCCTATCCCTTCGCCGAGGCCGTGGGCGAGGTGCGCCCGCTGTGCGACCTCGACGAGGCGCTCGCCGCGGCATCCGCTCCCGGCGCCCCGCTGCGCATCGGGCTCGTGCCCGGCTGAGCCGGAGCCGTGGGAGTCCGGAGGGGGCCGGGCCTGCGCGCCCCCTCGGCGTGGAACAGGAGCAGCCGCACCGCGGCGCGGACGGCCTCGTCGACGACCTGCGCGGGATCGCCGGGCAGGCTCAGAGCGCGGTGGCCCGAGCCCTGAGCCGTCGCCCAGCCGACGTAGACGGTGCCGGGAGGATGTCCGTCCTCCGGGCCCGGTCCGCCGACCCCCGTGGTCGAGACGCAGACGTCGGCCCGGAAGAGGGCGAGCCCGCCCTCGGCGATCTGCCTGGCGCAGGATGCCGAGCAGGGGTCGGTGCCGGGCGCGAGGCCGAGGGCGCGCTCCTTGACCTCGGTGGCGTAGGCCACGAGACCGCCCGCGAACCAGGCGGAGGCATCAGGACCGGCGCCGACCTCGGCCGCCAGACGCCCAGAGGTGAGCGATTCCGCGACGCAGATCCGCAGGCCGCGCTCCCGGGCGATCTCGCTCAGCCGGTGCACCTCGTCCATGCCGGCGCTCAGCGGGAGATGCTCTCGACCGTCTTGCCCGTCGCGGCGGCCGAGAGCGACAGGGCGACGTCGGCCTGGCTGACGATGCCGACGAGCAGATGGTCCTCGATCACGGGGAGCCGCCGCACCTGATGCTCCTGCATCAGGTCGAGTGCGACCCGCACGTCGTCGTCGGCGGAGACCGTCACCGGCGTGCCCTCGGCGAGGGCGCCCGCGGGCGTGGTCTCCGGGTCCATGCCCATCGCGATGGCCCGCACGACGATGTCCCGGTCGGTCAGCATGCCCTTGAGCCTGCGGTCCTCGCCGCAGATGGGCAGCGCCCCGACGCCGATGTCGGCCATCACGGACGCCGCGATGCGGAGTGAGTCGTTCACCCCGATGCAGCGGGGGCGGGGAGTCATGATCTCGGCTGCGGTGGTCATCGTTCTTTCCCTTCGTGCCTGTCGTCTCTCGATGCCGGCGACGATAGCGACGGGGAGACCCCGGCAGGAGGGGATTGACAACGGGTGGCGGCGCGTCAAGCCCCTGGCGGGCGCGCGCGGGACCGGATCACGATGGGCGCGAGGAAGGGAGGGCTGCGATGCCCGCACGGGAGGAGACCGCCGGGATGCGGTGGATGTTCTGGACCTGGATGGGGATCATCGTCGCGGGGCTCGCCGCGATGATCGCCGTCCCGCTGAGCGGCAGGTGAGCATGCGCAGGGCGATCCGCGACAACGGCCTCAGCCTGTTCTTCCTCGCGCTGTTCGTGCTGGCGCTGGCGGGGCAGTCGATCGCCGGCTTCGTGCAGACGAACTCCGAGCGGACGGACCACGGCCTCCCCGCCGCCGGCTTCGGGGAGTTCGTGACCTCCTCGGACTTCCTCGTCGACGTCGCCGAGAACTGGCAGTCGGAGTTCCTGCAGTTCTTCCTGTTCATCGCGGCGACCGTCTGGCTGGTCCAGCGCGGGTCGCCGGAGTCGAAGAAGCCGGGCGACGAGGGGACAGGCAGCGACGAGGACCAGCGCGTCGGCGCGCACGCGCACGCGGACTCGCCCCGGTGGGCGCGTGCCGGCGGATGGCGGACCGCCCTGTACGGCAACTCGCTGCTGATCGTGATGGGCGCCGTGTTCCTGCTCTCCTGGCTCGCCCAGTCCCTGGGCGGACTGGTGGTGATGAACGAGGAGAACGCCATGCACGGGGCGGCGGCGATGGGCTGGCTCGACTACGTCGGCTCTGCCGACTTCTGGAACCGCACACTGCAGAACTGGCAGTCGGAGTTCCTCGCGGTGGGCACCATGGTGGCGTTCTCGATCTACCTGCGTCAGCGCGGCTCTGCCGAGTCGAAGCCGGTCGGCACGCCGCATCACGTGTCGGCGCTGGAATCCGAGTGCCCCCCGGCCGCTCTCTGGTCGTCGTCGCCGTAGTCGGGGCGCGGAGGCTGTGGGGGCTGGTCGGAGTACTCCCCGCCCTGCCGTCCGCCGTACGGCCGCCCATGATCGGCGAACTCCTCCCGGGCGAACACGAGCTCCCACGGGCCCGCCGTGAACCGGGCCCCGGTGCGCAGGGTCTCGGTGCGGTCGCCGGCATGGGTGCCGGCGACGCCCGAGCTGGCGCTCATCTCCCCGGCTCCGTGCAACTCGAGCACGTACTCGTCGCGCTCGTCGTGGGTGATCGTCGCGTGCACGGGATCGGTGTCGGACAGCTGCAGCTCGTTGCCCTCGGCGGAGCCGATGTGCACGATCTCGGCCTCGAGGGGATACGTCATCCGCTCGTCGTCCCGCGTGATGCGCAGATGGGGCGACCCCGCGCCCCGCTCGGCATGGGTCGTCGTCGGCCGGTAGCCGTGCTCGGGCCGGTCGTCGTAGTGTCGTGCGTCCATGGGGATCCGTGCCTCCTCGTGTCGAGGAGGACGACGATAGGCGAGCGCCGGCTCCGCGCCGAGGGGGTTGACGTCAGCCGATCGCCCGGTCCTCGTCGTCGGCGGGGATCATGTCCTCCGCGAGCACGGTGATCCCGCCGCTGCTGTTCGCCGAGTTCGCCATCGCCGCGATCCAGCCGGCGTGCAGCTCGGGCGGCTCGGGGTCGTCGAACACGAATCGCAGCGGGATCGACGGATGCAGCCAGATCGTCGTGCGGCCGGGGGCGGCGCCCTCGGGATGCCTCCAGGAGACCGTGAAACTCTCGTTCCTGCGCAGCTTGGTGGCGATCACGACCTTGAGATGCGCGAGAGTCCGATCCTCGATGAGGATGGGGGCGTCGGCGTCGTCGTAGTAAAGCATGCCCATACGCCTTACGCTACGCAGAGAGGCACCGGCCCGACAGGGCTTGTGCGCGCACGACCGAAGGGAGTCATCCGTGGGGAAGTTCGTCTACGAGGGCGATGTGAAGACGGAGATCGAGGACAGGGCGCTCACCCACCTGCAGCTCGTGATCACGGCCAAGCTGCGTCGCGGCGAGCCGTTCCCGTTCAGCTGGCGCGAGGACCCGAGCGTGGGCGGCGGCCGCACCACGGTGTGGATCCAGCCGGGCAGCTCCCTCGTGTTCAAGTACTTCGGCAGCCGCCAGCCCGCCATCAACCGCGCGTGGATCGAGGCCCTGGCCTTCACGGCGAACGCCCCGAGCGGGCTGTACCTGGTGCCGGAGCCCCCGGAGGCGGGGACCTCGCCCGGCACCGAGGAGATCCCGGTCACGCCGCCGCTCTGAGCGCGGACGGCCGCTGTGGCGGTGGCTGTCAACCCCCTTCGTCCTGACGCGCCGCGCGGGCATCGTGGGCACCTCGCGATCCGAAGAGGTGATGATGACGATGGACGACGCCGCAGACCCCCGCCACGCGCACCGCGAGGAGGGATTCCCTCCACAGCACCAGGACCAGCCGGGCCACATCGACGAGATGACTCCCCGGCCCGACCACGGGGAGTCGAGCTACGCCGGCCACGGCCGGCTCCAGGACCGGCGCGCCCTCATCACCGGCGGGGACTCCGGCATCGGCAGGGCCGTCGCGATCGCGTTCGCCCGCGAGGGCGCGGACGTCGCGATCGCGCATCTGCCGGAGGAGCAGGCGGATGCCGACGAGACGATCGCCCTGATCCGGCGGGCCGGGCGCAACGGGGTCGGTCTCGCGGGCGACCTGCGCGACGAGGCCTTCGCCACCGACATCGTCTTCGAGACGCGCAGCGTGCTCGGCGGACTCGACGTGCTGGTCCTGAACGCCGGCTACCAGCACGACATCGACGGGATAGAGAACCTGCGCACCGAGCGGATGCGACGCGTTTTCGACACCAATCTCGTCTCGCAGCTGTTCACGACGCGCGCGGCCCTGCCGGACCTGGAGCCCGGCGCGAGCATCATCGTGACGGCATCCATCCAGGCGTTCCAGCCCTCGCCGGGGCTCATCGACTACGCGATGACGAAGGCGGCGCAGGTCGCCTTCGTCAAGGCGCTCGCCGAGGAGGCGGGCCCGCGCGGGGTCCGGGTGAACGCCGTGGCGCCGGGGCCGATCTGGACCCCGCTCATCCCGGCGACGGGATGGGACGCCGAGCGGCTGGCGACGTTCGGCGCCGACACCCCGCTGGGCCGGGCCGGTCAGCCCGCCGAGCTCGCCGGCGCCTACGTGTACCTGGCGTCGCAGGAGTCGTCGTACGTCTCCGGATCGGTCCTCGCCGTCACGGGAGGAAAGCCGCTCTGACGGGACCCGGCCCTAGGCTGGAGGGGTGCAGCAGCCGGCGTCGTCCCGCCCCCTCGTCGGGGTCGTCCTCGTCGTCGGATCATGCGCCTCCCTGCCCTTCGGGGCGGCGGTCGCTGCCCAGCTGTTTCCGGTGCTCGGATCCTGGGGCGTCACCTCGCTGCGGGTGGCGATAGCCGCCCTGCTGCTGCTCGTCATCGTGCGGCCGCGGCCGAGGCGGTGGAGCGCGGCGCAGTGGAGCGCTGCCGTGCTCTTCGGAGTGTCGCTCGCGGCCATGAACGGCTTCTTCTACGCCGCCATCGAGCGCATCCCGCTCGGCCCGGCCGTCGCGATCGAGTTCCTGGGGCCCCTCGTGCTGGCCGCGGTGCTCACGCGGCGCGTGGCCGACGCGCTCTGGGTCGGCGTCGCCCTCGGCGGCATGGCCCTGCTGGGCGTCGACGGGATGATCGGCGCCGAGCCCCTGGACCCCCTGGGCCTGCTGTTCATCCTCGTCGCCGCCGGCTTCTGGATCATGTACATCCGGATGAGCGCGCGGGTGGGCGCGCTCATCCCCGGCAACAGCGGTCTGTCGATCGGCCTGCTCGTCGCGGCGGTGCTCCTGCTGCCCGTCGGGGTGCCCGCATCGATCACGGTCGCCGCGGCGCCCGAGCTGCTGCTTCTCGCCGCGATCACCGCGGTGCTGTCGTCGGTGATCCCGTACACCTTCGAGCTCGCCGCCCTCCGTCGGCTCCCGCAGCGCGTGTTCGGGGTGCTGCTGAGCCTCGAGCCCGCTTTCGCGACGCTGGCGGGATGGCTGCTCCTGGGGCAGCAGGCCACGCCGCTGCGGATGCTGGCCGTCGCCCTGGTGATCGCGGCGAGTGTCGGCACCACCCTCGGCGTGCGCCGGGAGCGGGGCCCGTTCACCGCCCCCATTCCGCTGCCCGACTGAGATCCGCCGGGGGCAGTCAGCGTGCGAGCGTGGGGAGGGGGAAGCGGCGGCGCAGCAGGGAACGCTGCACCAGCGTCCAGGTGACGGTGACGGTCAGATACAGCGCCGCGGCGAGCGGGACGAACACGGCGAACACCGCGGTCAGGTAGTGCAGCGCGGCCGTGATCCGCAGCATCCCCGGGGAGGAGAGCGGGGAGTCGTCGACGGGCTGGGGCCGGAACACCCGCCGGGTGATGTCGGCGATCACGATCATGACGACGATCAGCACGACGTAGACGAGCAGCGTGGGCAGCTGGAACGGTCCCGCGGTCAGCATGTGCACGAGGCTGGTGCCGAGGGGAGCGCCGAAGAGCTCGTGCGCGAGCAGCTCGTTCGGGTGGCCGGCGATCTCCGGCCGGATGAACAGCGTGTACAGGATGCCGACGACCGGCGCCTGCGCGAGCACGGGCAGCATCCCGGCGAAGGGGGAGGTGTTCTCGCTGCGGTACAGCTCGAGCATCGCGGCCTGCAGCTTCTCGGGGTTCTTCTTGTGCTTCTGCTGCAGGGCGCGCAGCCTGGGTGCGAGCCGCGCCCTGGTCTGCTCGGCTTTCGCCTGCGAGATCCCGACCGGGATCAGCAGGGCGCGCACGAGCAGGGTCACCAGCACGACGGCGAGGGCGGCGGATGCGGCGGTCAGAGGGTCGAGGAAGGCGGCGAGCCCGGCGAGGGCGCCGTAGGCCGCGTCGAGCAGCCAGGTCAGGGGCGGGAAGGCGAAGATGTCCACAGAGTCGTCCTTTTCACGTGTCGGGAGGGGTCGGCGAAGACCGCGCAGTCCCGGCTCGGAGGGGACTACGCGGCGACGGCGGCTCCCGGCGCACGAGGACGGGGATGGCCTGCGGCATCCGGATCGCTCTGGCTGAGCCGTGCGCCCACGCCGATGGCGCGGTGCGGATGCGGTCTGCCGGAGGCCCTGAGCGGACGCAGCGTGAGGGTGACGGCGATGGCGAGGACGGTCACCGCGACGAGGGCGATCGCGAGGCCCAGTGCGGCGGCGTCGGGCAGCTGGACGAGACCGAGCGCGGTCGCGACGACGCCCAGCATCCCGCTGATCCACTCGCCCATGCGCACCCCTTCCGTGGCGAGGCTATCACCCGTCGTCACACTCGGGCCCGCGTGTGCGCTGCGGGCGTAACGTCGGAGCATGAGCCTCTTCGACCTCGAGCATCCGATCGTCCTCGCTCCCTTCGGAGGCCTGTCCTCCGTCGCGCTGACCGCCGCGGTCAGCGACGCCGGCGGACTCGGGTCGTACGGCCTGTACGGCTACGACGGCGACCGCATCCGCTCGACGATCGCCGCGGTGCGCGAGGCGACGCCGAAGCCGTTCGCGGTGAACATCTGGCTGCCGACCGGCGACGAGGTCGCCCCGAACGCGCAGCACGCGGTCTTCGCGCAGGCCCTCGAGCCGTTCTACGCGGCGGTCGGGATGGAGGTCCCGGCCCGGCCCGAGCAGTACCTGCCCTCGGTCGAGGAGCAGATCGAGGCGATCCTCGAGGCGGCGCCCGCCGTGCTCAGCGTCGTGTTCGGGGTGCCGTCGGCATCTCTCGTCGACAGCGCGCACAGCCGCGGCATCCGCGTCGTGGGCACCGCGACCACGGTCGCCGAGGCCGTGGCGCTGTCGGAGGCGGGCGTCGACGCCGTCGTCGCGACCGGCGCGGAGGCCGCGGGGCACCGTGTCTCGTTCCTGCGGCCGCCGGAGGACTCGCTCGTCGGTCTGTTCGCGCTGCTGCCCCAGGTGGCGGATGCCGTCGACGTGCCCGTCATCGCGGCCGGGGGCGTCTCCGACCGGCGCGGCGTCGCCGCGGCGTTCGCGCTGGGGGCGTCCGGCGTGCAGGTGGGCACCGCCTTCCTCGCCACCGCGGAGTCCGCCGCGAACGATGCGCACCGGGACGCGATCCGCTCGACGGCGGGGGATGAGACCGTGCTGACCCGGGCGATGAGCGGGCGGCTCGCCCGCGGCGCCCGCAACCGGGCGGTGCGGGCGATCGAGGCGAGCGGCACGATCGCCCCCTTCCCGATGCAGAACTGGCTCACCGGGCGCTTCCGCGCGGTCGCGGGGCAGCAGAACCTCGGCGAGCTGCAGTCGCTGTGGATGGGGCAGGCCGCCCCGCTCGCCCGTTACGCCTCGGCCGGCGAGGCCTTCGCCGAGCTCGCCTCGGGTGTGCCGGCATCGGCCTGAGGCATTCTGAGCGGCTTCTGCGGAACGTCTGCAGGAGGCAGGCACGTATGCAGGACCGAGATCCGTGTCTCGCCCTGCAGACGTGCGCCGGTCCTGCAGACGTCCCGCGGCGGAGGGGCGGGCCCTAGAGGATGACGGTGGACTTGCCGTGCACGATCACGCGGTCCTCGGCGTGCCACTGCACGGCGCGGGCGAGCACCAGGCGCTCGACGTCGGCGCCGCGGCGCTGCAGCTCGGCGGCGGACTCGGAGTGCGTGACCCGCGTGACGTCCTGCTCGATGATCGGGCCCTCGTCGAGGTCGGCCGTGGCGTAGTGCGCCGTCGCGCCGATGAGCTTCACACCGCGCTCCTTCGCCCGCGCGTAGGGGTTCGCGCCGATGAACGCGGGCAGGAACGAATGGTGGATGTTGATCACCGGCGCGCCGAGGCGCTCGATGAAGCCGTCGGTGAGGATCTGCATGTAGCGGGCGAGCACGACCAGGTCGACGTTGCCCTGCAGCAGCTCCAGCTGGCGCTCCTCCATGGCCTGCTTGTCGCCGGAGGGGATGTGCACGAACGGCACGCCGAACGAGCGCACGGCCTCCGCGAGATCGGGATGGTTCGAGACGACCATGGTGATGTCGATGTCGAGCTGACCGCGCTGCGTGCGCCAGAGCAGCTCCATGAGGCAGTGGTCGTACTTCGACACGAAGATCGCGACGCGCTTGCGGCGGGCTGTGTCGTGCAGCGACCACTCCATCCCGAAGCGCTCGGCCACCTCCGCGAGGGACGCCTCCAGCGCGGGACGCGCCGCGGCGAGACCGGGCAGGTGGATGACGGTCCGCTGGAAGAACCGGCCGCCCTCCGAGTCCGTGGAGTGCTGGTCGAGGGAGATGATGTTCGCCCCGTGCTCGGCGAGCACGCCGGCGACGGCGGCGACGATGCCGGGCTGGTCATCGCAGGCGATGAGCAGGCGGGCGGTGTCAGGCTGGGACATGGATGCTCCTCAGGGGTGTGCATCGATTCTGCCGTGGATGCCGGTGCCGGGCGAATCCGCTCCTAACCTGGAGGGGTGGACACTGCCGCTCAGCTGCTCGACGACGCCCGATCCGCTCTTGCCGCAGCCCCCAAGGAGGGGCTCGGCGAGGAGCGCGAGTCGCGGTGGCGCGGTCACCGCATCGTGCGCATCGGCGAGGCCTGGCATCTCGGCGTCCTGCTGCTCACCGACACGCACGCGCTCGCCACGGCGGAGGTGCTGCGCGCCGCGGAGCTCGGCCGGCGCGGGTACACGGCCGAGTCCGCACGCGATCGCGCGGAGCGGCGGGCGCTGGCTCTGCGCGGCGGGTTCGACGAGGGCGAGGTCGCGCACGTCGGGTGGAGCGTGATCGACGTGGATGCCGTCGACGCCGGCGGCTCGTCGGGGCCGCTCGCGATGATCGACGGGGTGCCGTCGGTGCGCTGGAGCGCGGCGGGCGGGTACATGCCGCTGGAGGTCTACCTGCGGGAGCGGATCGAGCTGCTGCACGCCTGAGCCGCCGCGACCGGCCGCTCAGGCGAAGCGCTGGGCGAACCTCCGCAGCAGGGCAGCGCCCTCGGTCACGGATGCGGCCAGCACCTGCCCCTGCACCAGATCGAACTCCTCAGGGTCGAAGTAGCCGGTGGTGCGGTAGAACGTCATCCGGTCGGCGAAGTCGCGCGGCGTGGGCTCCGGGTGGAACTGCGCCGTGTACAGATGCGTGCCGACACGGTACGCCTGCACGGGGCAGGCGGCGTTCGTGGCGAGCAGCACGGCGCCCTCCGGGACGGCGACGGCGCTCTCCTTGTGCGCGGTGAACACCGTGAGCGCGGGGGCGCTGGGGCCGAAGATCGGATCGGCGGCGCCGGCATCCGTCGTCTCGATGACGGTCGCGCTCGCCGACTCCGGCGTGCCGTTCGCCACGTCGCCGCCCAGCATGCGCGTCACGACGCCGATGCTGAAGCAGGTGAAGAATGCCGCGATCCGCCCGTGGATCGCGTGACGGGCGATGCGCTCGAGATCGGCCTCGACGCGCCTCTGCACGGCGGACTTCGCGGGATCGGTCACGTTGAACGGCGACCCTCCGACGACGACGCCCCGGTAGCGGGCGAGGACGTCGAGCTCGAGGGGCTCGTCGAGCAGGTTCAGCCGATCGACGACGTCCACCCCGAGAGCGCGCCGGAACGAGGCGTGCTCGGCATCCGCCGCCCCGGTCTCAGGGCGCACGCAGACGTAGAGAAGCGAGGCCATTCGGAGATTCTACTGAGCGTGTCAGCGGCGCGACGAGTTCGCGGTGCGCCCGCGCACGATGCCGACGAAGGCCTCGACGTCGGGTGTCGTGCGCTCGCGCGGCCAGGCCAGGGCGACCGTCGAGGTCGGGCCGCCTTCGAGCACACGGTAGTCGGCGTCCTTGCGGTGGTGCAGCCGGGCGATCGACATCGGCACGATGACGACGCCGACCCCGGACGCCGCGGTCGCGATCGCGTCCTCGGCGGACAGCGGAGCGGACGAGGCGGCCGTCGTGCCGGGCAGCTCGATCGGCCCGAGGGGATCGTCGGCGAGGGCGATCACGGTCTCCCCGGCGAGATCGGATGCCGTCAGCTCGTCGGCTGCGAGCAGGTGCGAGTCCACGGACGCGACGACGACCGGGAGCTCCTCGTACAGCGCGATGACGTGCAGCGCGTCGTCGGCGAGCGGCAGGCGCACCAGCGCCGCGTCGACCTCGTCGATCGCCGCGCGCTGGCGGGCGACCTCGATCGGCACGAGCTCGAGCGGCACCTGCGGCATCCGCTCCTTCCACGCGTCGATCCACTTGCCGGGCGTCGCCCCGGCCACGGCGCCGAGGCGGAAGGTGCGCGGCTCCTGGGATTCCGGGGACGGCGCGTCGAACACGACCTTCGAGGTCTTCTTCGGCGGCGTGCGCGGCGGGAACCTCTCGGCGGGCGCGGCCTTGTTCCTGCGCACGGGGCCCGTCGGACGCCGAGGTTTCTTCGCCATCAGGCCAGGGTACCCGCCGGTCCAGGTCGGCGCCCCTGCCGACCTGCGAGGCCCCTGCTCATCGACGTGGATGAGACGTGGAGGAGCAGGGGCCTCGCAGCGGAGCGGGGCCCGGGCGGCACCGCCATCGGCAGGCGGCAGGCGGCAGGCGGGACGTGATCAGGCGGATGCCGCGCGGCGCTGCACGCGGCGGATGAGCCCCGTCGCCGCGCAGATCAGCACGACGGCGCCGAGGGCGAGCAGCACCATGGCGGTGATCGAGGCCGGGGTGAGCGACAGGATCCAGTCGGACACCTCCTCGCCGCGCTCGCCGTCGCCGAGCAGGACGAGCGCGCTCACCGCGATCGCGGCGAACACGACGCCCCAGATGATCGCGGCCCAGCGGGTTCGCGGGGGAGCGGGGACGGCGGGCGCCGGGGGCTCGGGGGCGGATGCCGGGGACTGGGGGTTCGTCTCGTCGATGCTCATTCCTCTTCCTCCGCCGGCTCGTGGATGATGACCTGGATGTAGCCGCCGCGCTGGACGATGTCCACGGGCTGGACCGTGGTGACGGCGGCGCGCTCTGACGACACGCGCTCCGCGACCTCCGACCGGCTGTCGTGCCCGCTCGGCTCCCAGACGCCGCTGTCGATGACCTCGCCCGTGTCGTCGCTCACACGGATCCAGCTGACCTCCGTCGACTCGACGGTGGCGTGCAGCACGAGCTGGACGCCGGAGAGCACGTCGATCCTCGTGGAGCCGGATCCCTTCGCGACCACGATCGGCCGTGTGGTGTCGTCGTGCTGCGCCAGGTTCATGTACAGCTCGCCGAACGGCTGCGTCATGGTCACGGCACGGTCGTTCGAGATGCTCGCCCACCCCACGGTCATCTGAGGCAGCGCAGCCACGGCTCCCGCGATCAGCCCGCAGATCAGGGTCGTCGCGGTGGCGAAGGCGAGGAACCCGCTGCGCCGCCGCCAGGCGCCGGCGACGATCATGCCCAGCGCCAGCACGAGCGCCGCGGACAGCGTCCCCACCGCCCCCGCCGAGGCGCCCGCGTCTCCCCACAGCCCGACCGCGGCGCCGACGACGATCGCGAGGCCGATCACCGCGGCGACGTAGGCGAAGCTCGCCCGCGGGTTCGACGCCCGGCGGATGCGGCGTCGTTCCGCCGCCGCGGCTGCGAACACGGCGGCCTCGGCCTGCCGCTCCCGGCGCAGCCGATCGCGCACGGCGCGCTCGGCATCCTGCTGCTGGCGTCGCCAGGCCTGATCCTGCTCCTTCCACGCCGCGTGCTGCTCGCGCCAGGCCGCGACGGACTCGGCGTCGTTCGCCACCGGCGCGGCCGGCGGCTCGGGACGCGCGTACGCCGGCGAGCCGGGAAGCGGCGCCGACCAGGCCTCGGGCACGGACGGGGCGCTCTCGGGCAGGGGCGTCGTGCCCCCGGCATCCGCCGCGCCGCCGGTCTCCGTCGAAAGGGCGCCCGCACCCTCGGGCGTACCCGAATCGCCGAGGGTGACGGGCGCGTCCGGGGCCGCGGGATCTGCGGAAGCCGTTCGCAGATCCGGCGCAGAGGCGCCCGGGGTGCGGCTCGCAGCGCGCACGATCAGGATGAGCAGGACGATGACGATCGCGAGGCCGGCGAGCCAGCCGAGCACCGAGAACGCCGACCAGTTCACGTAGCCGAGGCCGAAGATCGTCCCGGTGAGCGGGGCCGTCGGCACCAGGCCGATGACGGCCATCGCGAGGATGCCCAGCTGCACCGGCTGATAGTCGCGGCGCAGCAGGTCGCGTGCGTGCGTGCGGCCGTCGACGTCGGGCAGCAGCGCCCACGCGAGGGGGTAGAGGAAGATCACGGGCAGCCCGAACAGGGCGGCGACGACGAGGATGCCGCGCACGATCAGCGGGTCGATGCGCAGCCGGGCGGCGATGCCCGCCGCGACACCGCCGAGCCATCCCTCGGAGCGGGCGACGCCGATGCCTGCCACCCAGAGGAAGAAGCGGTCGCTGCTGTGCGGCACGGATGCCGGGGCCGGCGGCGGCGTTGTCGCCGCGCTCTCGTGCTCCGGGGCCTGCGGCTCGGTGGGGATCGTCATGAGTCGATCCTCCCGGCATCCGCATCATCCCGGCCATGGGGTGTTCCCCTGAGCGTCCCCTGATTCCGGACCCCGGGGCCGCCACAGGGACGGGCCGGATGATTGGATGGCCTCATGCCGTCATCCGCCACGTCCGCGCCCGCGTCCGCGCCGTCGCGTGCGCCGCTCGTGCGCGATCGCGAGTGCGCCGTGGCGGGCGTGAGCGCGGGACTCGCCCGTCACCTGGGCGCCCCGCTGTGGGCCGTGCGGGCGCTGTTCGTGGTGCTGACGCTGTGCGGCGGCGCCGGCCTTCTGCTCTACTCGTGGTTCTGGGTCTTCATGCCGTGGGGCGAGGGCGAGGAGTCGCCCTCGAGACGGATGCCGGTGGCCTGGATGCTGCTGGTGGTGGCGGGACTCGGGGCGCTCGGCGTGCTGTCGGGAGCCGTCGGCGGGTACTGGATCGGCGGCTCGGCATCGCCGTCGGCCGCGGCAGTGGTCATCGGCGCGACCTCGGCGTGCGCGACCGCGGCCGGCCTCTGGGCGACGCTGATCGACCGCACCGACCCGGCGCGGGGCCCCCGGCACGCGATGATCGTGCGGGTCCTCGCCGTGCTGCTGCTGGCCGGTGTGTTCGGCGTGCTGCTCGTGCGGCCGGGGACGGCGCCCGCGGTCGCCCTCGTGCTGCTGCCGCTGGCCGGTCTTCTCGCGGTGCTGTCGTCGACCCTCGTGCACCGCTGGCGTGAGCTGGCCGGGGAGCGGGTGCGGCGCATCCGCGAGGAGCAGCGCAGCGAGATGGCCGCGCACCTGCACGACTCGGTGCTGCAGACGCTCGCCCTGATCCAGAACCGCGCGGGCGCCTCGAGCGAGGCCGCGCGGCTGGCCAGGGCGCAGGAGCGCGAGCTGCGCGCGTGGCTCTACGACGGCGACGCCCCCGCGGACAGCGACCTGCCCACCGACCTGCGCGACTACGCGGGCGCTCTCGAACTGGACTACCCGGTGCGCATCGACGTCGTCTCGGCGGGGCTCTCGGCGGAGCGCGCGAGCGGAGGGCTCGCCGCCGCCGCGCGCGAGGCGATGCTGAACGCGTCCCGCCACGCCGGCGGCGAGATCTCGGTGTACATCGAGGGCAGTGCGGCGGGCGTCGACGTGTTCGTCCGCGACCGCGGCCCCGGGTTCGCGCTCGACGACGTGCCGGGCGACCGGCTGGGTGTGCGCGAGTCGATCATCGGGCGCATGCGCCGCTCGGGAGGATCGGGGAGCGTCCGCAGCGACGAGAACGGCACCGAGGTGCATCTGCACCTCCCGGTGGGAGGAGAGACCCGTGTCTGAGAGCATCCGCGTGGTGATCGTCGACGATCACTCGATCTTCCGCTCCGGTCTGCGCGCCGACCTCGATGCGAGCGTCGACGTGGTCGGAGAGGCGGCCGACGTCCCGAGCGCGATCGACGTGATCCGCGAGACCGTCCCCGACGTCGTGCTGCTCGACGTGCACCTGCCGGGCGGCCCCGCGCATCGACCCGCGGATGCACGCTCTGCTCTCGCGGCGACGACGGGGCCCGAGGCGACGGGCGGCGAGGCCGTCATCCGCGGTTCGCAGCCGACGGTCTCGCGCTTCCTCGCCCTGAGCGTGTCGGATGCCGCGGAGGACGTCGTGCGGGTGATCCGCGCCGGAGCCCGCGGCTACATCACGAAGGGGTCGTCAGGGGGCGAGGTCAGCCGCGCGGTGCACGCCGTCGCCGGGGGAGACGCGGTGTTCTCGCCCCGGCTGGCGGGCTTCGTGCTCGACGCCTTCGGCGCGGTCTCCGGCGAGACGGCGATCGCGCAGGACGAGCTCGACCGGCTCTCCGCCCGTGAGCAGGAGGTCATGCGGCTGATCGCCCGCGGCTATGCCTACAAGGAGGTCGCGGCGGAGCTGTTCATCTCGATCAAGACGGTCGAGACGCACGTGTCTGCGGTGCTGAGAAAGCTGCAGCTGTCGTCTCGGCACGAGCTCACGGTGTGGGCCTCGGAGCGGAGGCTGCTGTAGCCGGCGATCGGAGCTCAGCTGGCGCTCTCAGCAGTCTGGGCGGGCGGCTCCCCGCCGACGAGGGAGATCACGTCGTCGAGGACGAGACCAAGCACGGCAGCGGTGTCGATCACGTCTGCGACCAGCGTGCGTTCGCCGTCACGACGCTGGGCGCGCAGCAGCATCGCCACGTGGACGTTCTCTCGTGGAGCGACGAGGGAGAGCACCGCACGGCCGTCGGCGAATCGAACTGTGCGCTGGGGCACGCTGAGGGCGAGAGGGGAGTCGGGGACGGACGCGGTCGCTCCGGCTATGCTGAGGTCGGCAATGGCCCCGGTCGCGGCAGGTCCCAGGACATGCCAGACCCTCCCCAGCACGTCGGCGGTGAGCGGCGGCCGGCTGATCGCCGCGGCCATCGCGCTGCGGGCCTCGTCGCCATCCATGAATCCGGGCATCGTCTCGGCTGCCACGCGGGTGAGCTCGGCTGCGAGCCCGGCGACTTCGGCGTCCTCCACGCCGAAGGGGATCGGCAGCCAGCCCTCGGGAAGCGCGTCGTTCACTCGAACCTCCACACGAGGGTCGACGCGACCGCATCGGCGAGAGCGGTGAATCCGTCGAGTGCCGGCCCCGCCTCGTCGATACCCGGATGGATGATCGAGGCCATGACGAGGATGCCACGCTGCGGGTCCGTCCCGGGGAAGGGCCTGACGTAGCAGATCTCCCTCGCGAAGACCCCCTCCGTCGATCCGCTCCCCTCGCGCTCGCTCTCCCAGCGGTACACGAGAGCGCCGTCGCCGGCATCCAGAGCCTCGACCGGCGAACCGCCCGCCCGGTGCCGCACGTCCTCGTCGAACGGGCCCTGCGCGATCCACGGCACGGTCACGATGCTCATCGGAGTGCCGCCCTCGACCGGCGGGACCACGGGCATGTAGATCTCGATGGCGCCGCGTTGCCGCAGCTGCGCCCACTGCTGGTGCACGGCGGAGCGGACCTGGGCGAACAGATCCGGCCGGTGGACCTCGAGGAAGCGCGCGCGCAGCATTCCGATGAGTTCGTCGCGGCCGGCGTCGTCGGCCACGAACCGTCCCCAGTCCGGAGGGACGAGCAACGTGTAGCCCTTGGGGGAAGTGCCGGCCTTTCCACGGAGTTCATCCCGCAGCGACACGCTGTGCCCTCCGTCTTCTGCGCTCTGCGCGCAGCCTCTTCATGCGGATCCCTGCGATGATCGCCGAGACGATGAGCACGATGGTGAAGGGGGCGACGATCCAGTGCCATCCGATCGGGTAGCCGTCGGGGCCTGGGGTCCAGATCACACCGGTCGGGTCCTTCTCGAATGCGGCGATGAAGATCGTGACATAGCCGGCGAGGAGGGGAACGAACGTCATATACGCGATGTCGTCGGCGATCTCGAGTCCTCCGAGCAGCAGATACGCACTGGCGCAGCCGATCGCGATCATGCCGGTCAGAATCGTCAGCCAGGCGGGAACGCTCAGCACCGGCCACGGCAGCAGTGACTCATAGAGTTTCGACGGCTCGTTGGAATAGTAGATCCGCCCACCGTTGAATATGCCACGGGCGAAGACAGGGATGATCCACTGCGCGAGCGTGACGATGGTCGCTAGCAGGGCGACCAGTCGGAGAACGCCGAGACGGAATGGCAGCCAGCCGCTGTTGAGCCCGAAGATGGGCAACCTAGAGAATGGCATGAACCCAGTCTATGGGCGGCCGAAGGAGAAGCCGAGTGGGTTCGCCCGGTCGCTGTAGATGCCTCCAGCGACACCTGCGACCCAACTGCCGACGGCGGTGACGCCGGCGCCGCCGATCTTCGGCGCGGACGTCAGGATCATGTCCGCCCAGGCATCGGCGATGGTCGCAGAACGAGGCCCGGTCTTCGCCGTCCAGTCAGCGAGGGCCGTGCCCCACCTGTTCAGCGCTGCCCATTCGCCCCCGCGTGCGAGCGTCGAGAACGGGTTCGCGAACCCGCCGAGCTGGGGCATCGATGTGGTCCGCACACCGCTGGCGAAGACGGGGAATTTCGAAGCCGTCTGAGATGCGGTGAGGATCGCTTCGCCGCCGTTCGCTGCGGTCGCGAGGCGTATGGAACGTGACGCGAGCCCGCCGACGCCCGCGGTGATGAGGCCGAACGTGCTCCACAGGACGTCGGACAACGATGCCTTGCCGTTGGCGTACAGATAGATCGTTCCGGCCAGGTGGATCGCCGAGAGTGTCAACGTGGCAGCGAGGAGGATCGTCGACCATGGGCTCGAGACCACGAACAGGGCGACCACGGCGATCACGATGATCGCGCGTCCGATCCAGGTGAGTGCCTCGGCGATGGCTCCCCAGAAGCTGTCGTCGTTGTCGGCCTTGTCGATGGCATCGGCGACACCGTCGGCGGCCTTGTCGAAGGCCTCCTCCCACGCGGAGTAGGCGCTGTCGTAGGCCCGCCACAGGTCTTCTCGGGCTTCGGATGCCGCATCCACCGCCTGTGCAGCGTCCTCGAGGTCCTGCGAATGCTGCTCCGGATCGGTCACCGGACCCCAGAGCGTCTCGTTCTGCTCGCTCACGGCCGAGTTGTAGGACGTCTCGGCCGCCTCGAGCGCTCCGTGATTCTGCGTGTACCAGGCTCGTGCAGTCTCGAGCGCCGTCGCATAGGGCGCGAGGGCCGTTCCCGTCCCCTCGTAGCGGATGCCCGCCTGACGCAGGTCGGACTCGATGCTCTCCGCGTCCTCTTTCAGCTTGTCGGTGCCCTGGCTGATCTGCGAGGCGGCGATGTCGCGCAGAGTGTCGGCGGTGCGCTTCATCGCTGCGCCGAGGTTCTTGTACTGCTCGGCCGTTGCCGAGATCGTCTCCACCGAGCCCTCGAATTGGCGCAGTTCATGACCGGTGAAAGGGGAGCGGCTCATCTTCCGCCCTCCTTGCCTTCGAGTTCGGCCGTGGCCTGGGCTTCCCACTCGTCCCAGCCTTCGAGGATGCCGTCCAGTCGCTTGTAGACGTTCTCCACGGACTCCGCCAGGTCGTCTCGGTTGCCCGACCAGTTCGATTCGAACCAGCCGACGCGGTCGCGCAGCTTCGACTTGCCCTGCGGGTCGCCGATGGCGCTCTCCAGGGCGTCGTTGATCTTTCCGGCATCCTCGAAGTCGGCTTTCGCGGTCTTCAGAGTGTCACGCGCATCACGCAAGCGGGCGCGATCAAGCAGCACGTCCAATCCCAGGGTCCTTCCATACGGAACAGCAGAGTCCTCGGCCCGTCGCCGGGTAACCGAAACCACGGGGATCGGTGAGCGCAGTCACCGATCCCCGTCTTCTGGTCTGCGGTCAGCTGCCGGCGAGCTGCTGGTCGAGGTCCTGGATCGCGCGCATCATGCCCAGCAGAGCCTCGGACATGTCGTTGATGCCGTCCACCGCGCCCTTCAGGCCCGTGGTCAGCTCCCCGTACCCCTCACCGAACTTCCCCGACGCGTGCTGCGTCTTGAAGTCCTCGCCCAGCAGCGTGTCCACCTGAGACTTCAACGTGTCCAGCTGACCCTGAATGTCATCACGAGCCTGCGACAACGACGACGCCACCTGCTCCATCTCCGCATAAGACGCACCGAAATCCGCCATGACCACACCTCCGGTAAATCGAAACCAACGAGACCGGACCCCTCCGGCCCGACACCACCCAAACTAACAACCCCACCACCCACCGTCGATGGGCACAACTACCCATCCGGCCGGGGATGCGGACTCGGCGGTCGGTGCCGGAGGACGTGGAGGGGCGGCTCAGGCCGCGAGCCAGAGGCCCTTTCGATCGGTGGCCACGGTGAGGCCTGCGGCGACCGTCTCGTCGTCGCCGATCTTCGCGCCCCGCACGATGCGGGCTCCGGCGCCGATCTCGGTGCGGACGCCCACGTGCGCGCCGTCGCCGATCGCGGCGCCCTGGCCGATGTGCGCGTGCGCATCGATGTACGCGTTGTCGCCGATCACAGCATCCGTGTCGATCCACGCGCCGCGCGCGATGGTCGCTCCCTTGCCGACGCGTGCGCCGGGCTCGATGTACGCACCTGCTTCGATGTGCGCCATCGGATGCACCTTCGCGCCATGCGCGACGAGGCCACGACCGTTGGCGTGCTTGCGGTACCGCAGCGTCCCGCCCTGGTCGTTCTCGATGTCGACGTAGTTCTTGCCCACGATTCCTCCCGTGTTCCGGAGTTCTCCGGATATAGCTACAACCACGCAGGGGGAGGATTCATTCCCGGGCGGTGATCCTTCGGCAGGCTCAGGAGCCCAGCGGGGAGATCTGGCAGTGCGGACACCAGAAGGTGACGCGCTCGCTGGTCCGATCCGCGCCCTGCGAGCCCTTCCGGATCAGCGTCCCGCAGCGCCGGCAGGGGCGTCCGGCGCGGCCGTACACCCACGTGGTCCGACCGGGCCGGTTGACGCCGGTGAAGGTGCGGTCGACCCGGTCGCGGTTCGCCCGGATGGTCCTCACGCCGAGATCGATCAGGGCGGCGACGTCGACCTCCGATGCGGGTGCGGTGGGCAGGATACCCCGCAGGAACAGGAGTTCTGCCGCGTATTCGTTGCCGAAGCCGGCGACGTTCCGCTGATCGAGGAGGGCGACGTGGATGCTGCGCGGATCCGCTCCGAGGCGCCGCACCGCCTCCGCGGCGTCCCAGTCGGCGGCCAGCGGGTCGGGGCCGAGATGTCCGACGAGCGAGGCCTCGTCCCGCGTGGGCACGACCTCGATCTCGGCGATGTCCACGCCCACGGCTTCGCGCTCGGCGGTGCCGACGATGGCGCGGACCTTGAAGGCCGGATGCCGCCACCTCTCGCCGGGGCGGTAGACGAACCAGGCGCCGTCCATGCGCAGATGCGAATGGACGGTGCTCTCGCCGATGCGCATCAGCAGGTGCTTGCCGCGCGCGGCGACCTCGTGCACGGGCTGTCCCGTCAGATCGACGGTGGCGGCCTGCGGCACGCGCAGGTCGAAACGCGTGACCTCGGAGCCCGCCAGCGCCTCGTCGAGCCGGCGCGCGGTGCGGTGGACGGTGTCGCCCTCGGGCATCAGACCGGAGCCGTCCTGTTCGCGCGCGCGAGCATGTCGCGGGCGAGCATCGTCGAGCCGCCCACCGCGACCGGCATCGTGAGCACCGCCCCGAGGGGGATCAGGAAGCACAGCTGCGTGGCGACCCCGAAGCCCAGCACGCGGGCCCTGCTCGACCGGAACAGCGCGGCGCGGGTCTGCGGGTCGAAGTCGCGGGCGTCGAACGCGCGTCCGGTGAGCTCGCGGGCCAGCAGACGTCCGGTGAGGACGACGCCGGTCACCGCGGCGAGCGGCCCGCCGACGATCGGGACGAGCCCGATCAGGAGCAGGAGGAGGGCGACGAGGACGCCGAGGACCACCAGGCGCAGGCTCTCGCCCACCGAGGTCCAGAACCTCCCGCCCTCGGCAGGCGGCGGCGAGCCGAGGTCGGTCTCGACGGCGCGCCAGATCCTCTCGTAGAAGGGATCGCCGATGACGAGGGCGAGTGCGCTGAACACCACGCCCGCGAGCGCGAGGGAGGCGACGAAGACCACGGTGCCGACCGCCACGCGGAGGATGCTGCGCCACTCCAGGGCCCAGGAGTCGGCGAACGGCGTCGCCCAGTCGGCGATGTCGCCGATCTTGAGCGCCAGCGGCACGAGGGCCGCAGCCAGGAGGAGGAAGGCGATCGCGGCCGGGACGAGACCCAGCGCCATGAGCCCCGGGCGACGGCGCCACAGCCCGAACCCGCGGAACAGGGTTCCCACGCCGGCGAAGAACTCGGAGATCAATAGTGGTACCTGGCCTGGAGAATGGCGACGGAGCTGTCGTCCGCGATGTAGACGAGGCGGTTCACCTCGTCGATCCGGCGCGACCAGGCGCCCGCGAGGGCGTGCTTCAGCGGCTCGGGTTTGCCGATCCCGTCGAAGGGGTCGTCTCGGAGAAGATCGGCGATGAGCAGATCGATGCGCGTGAGCGTTCGCCCGTCTTGGGTCTGCCAGTACACGTAGTCCTCCCAGCCCTCGACAGTCCAGCTGAGGAGGCGATCGTTCATCCGTCGATCAGATCGTGCTCGGACACGGAACCCGTGCGGGCCTGCTCGAGAGCGGAGAGTATGCGGCGAGCGTTCGCCGGGGAGCGCAGCAGGTGGCTGGTCTCGATGAGGGAGTCGTACTCGGCCTTCGACATGAGCACGGCGGAGCCGCGCTTGGACAGGATCTCGATCTCCGAATGATCGAGGTTCACGCGTTCGATCAGTCCGAAGAGATCGCGACGCGCCTCGGTGGTGGTGATGGCCATCGGCCTCTCCTTCTCATGTACAGGATATGGTACTGCTCTGCGAGTCAGACGACCTTGCGGAGCGTGTAGCCGCGGGGCGTCACCACGAACCCGGCTTCGCTCAGAGCGAGGGCGAGCTCGGTGCCGTAGACGCCCTCTCCGTCGATCTTCTCGATCGTGAGGGTGTCCAGCCGGCGGGCTCGGGCGGTGGCGGCCAGATCGGATGCCGCGGCCCGCAGCACGTCCGGATCGTCGCTGAACGACAGCACGGTGCGCCCTCCGCGTTCGAGGTAGAGCACGAGGGCTCCGTCGACGAGCACGACCAGCCCGCCGGCCTTGCGACCGGGGCGGTGCGAGACGCCGTCGCGACGGGGCCAGCCGAGGGCGGCGCCGTACGGGTTCGCCGGGTCGGTCGCGGCGAGGGTGATCGCGTGCCGGGGCGGCGGGTCGGCGAGACCGGCGAAGGTGCGCAGGCGGTCGACGGTGGCGGATGCCGCGAACTGCGCCGCGCCGAGCCTCTCGATCACATAGCCGCGGCGGCAGTGCCCGGCCTCCTCGAAACCGGCGAGCACGCGATAGGTCTGAGCGAAGCCGCCCGGCACTCCCTCGGCCTGCACGGCGCCGCGCGTCACCACGCCGTAGCGGTCGAGCAGGAGGCCCGCGGTCACGGTGGCCCTTCGCGCCAGGTCCTGGGCCGCTGAGCCCGTCGAAGCGCCGGCGGAGGGCAGCAGCGACCAGCGCCCGCCGAGGGATGCCGGACGAGGCGCCGTGCGCGCGAGCGAGATGCCGCGGTACGTCCGCGCGCGGGGAGCACGGCGGGTGACCTTGTGGGCCTGCGAACCGCCGGCCAGCAGCGAGCGCACCGGGGCGAAGGTGTCGTTCGTCACCCGGCTCGCCCAGGTCAGGTTCCACAGCGCCTCGAGCACGGACTGCTCGTTCTCGGCCCCCGTCATCTCCTTGAGCTGCGAGGCGAAGTAGGCTCCGCCCGCGCCGAGCGCGGCGAGCAGCCGCGCCTCGAGGTCGCTCCCCGGTTCCTGGGCAGGATCGGACTCGGGCAGCGTGAACGGCGCGAGGTCGGCGGGGTGCAGCGAGACCCAGCCGTCGCGGCCGGGGAGGGCGCCGTCTCCGGCCCACACGACCTCTCCGGACGAGGTGAGCTCGTCGAGCATGGCCGGCGAGTAGTCGCGCACCCGCGACGGCAGCACGAGCGACTCCCAGGCGCTCGCCGGGATCGGCACCCCGGCGAACTGCTCGATCACGGTGAGCACGCCGTCGAGGCCTTCGAGAGGCCGGGTGAGGTGCTGCCAGTCGGGCAGGAAGCGGGCGTAGGCCTCGGGGGAGACCGGCTCGACGGAGCCGCGGATCGCGGCGAGCGAGCGCATCCGCAGCCTGCGCAGCACCTCGGTGTCGCACCATTCCAGGTCGTCGGCGGAGCCGGCGGCGGTCGGCAGGAAGTAGCCGCTCGTGATCCGTCCGACCTGCTCGAGCCGCTGCAGGGCGTGACGGGCGACCGCCGCGCCGATGCCGAAGCGGGCGGCCACGGCATCCGTCGTGAAAGGACCGTGCGTGCGCGCGTGGCGGGCGACCAGGTCGCCGAGAGGATCGGCCACCGGCTCGAGGAAGGCCACGGGGATGCCGGTGGGGAGCGCGACGCCCAGCGCATCGCGCAGGCGACCGGCGTCTTCGATCGCGGCGACGCGGCGGACGCCCGAGATCGTCACCGGAATCGCGCGCCGCGCGGAGACCAGGGCGTCGAGATGGGCCTGCGCCTCGGCCGGCTCCTCGAGGCGCGCGGCGACCTCCTCGGCGTCGAGGGGGCCGAGCATCCGCAGCAGGTCGGCGACGCCCTCGAGGCCGCGCGCCCGCCGCTCCGGGTCGAGGCGCTGCGCCTCGCGCTCGAACTGGGCGATCACGTCGGGGTCGAGCAGCTCGCGCAGCTCGACCGTGCCGAGCAGCTCGCCCAGCAGCGCGGGGTCGACCGAGAGCGCGGCCGCGCGACGCTCGGCCAGCGGCGAGTCGCCCTCGTACATGAATGCGCCGACGTAGCCGAAGAGCAGGTCGCGGGCGAAGGGGGAGGGCTGTGCCGGCTCGGTCTCGACGAGGCGGATCCGTCGATCGGCGATCGACGTCGCGAGCGTGCGGAGCGAGGGGAGGTCGTAGACGTCCTGCAGCACCTCGCGGAGCGTCTCCAGGATCACCGGGAAGGTCGGATGCCGGCGGGCCACCTCGAGCAGCTGCGCGGAGCGCTGGCGCTGCTGCCACAGCGGAGTCCGCTTGTTCGGGTTCATGCGCGGCATGAGCAGGGATCGGGCCGCGCACTCCCGGAAGCGCGAGGCGAACAGCGCGGATCCGCCGACCTCCTGCGTCACCAGCTGCTCGAGCTCGTCCGGATCGAACACGAACAGCTCGGCGCCGGGCGGCTCGGCGTCGGCATCCGGGATCCGCACGATGATGCCGTCGTCGCTCGCGACGGCCGAGCCCTCGACCCCGAGCCGCTCGCGGACCCGTGCGTTGATCGCCAGCGCCCAGGGTGCGTGGACCTTCATGCCGTACGGGGAATGGAGGATGACGCGCCAGTCGCCGACCTCGTCGTGGCCCCGCTCGACGGTGAGGGTGCGGTCGGTCGGCAGAGTGCCGGTGGCCTCGCGCTGCTCGGTGAGATGGGCCATGAGGTTCGCCCTGGCCTGCTCGTCGAGCCCGGCGTCGATGAGCCGCTGCGCCGCCTTCTCGGGGGCCGCCGTCGACACCTCCCGCGAGAATCGGCCGAGAGCCTCGCCGAGCTCGAAGGGGCGTCCGATGCCGTCGCCGTGCCAGAACGGCACCTTGCCCGGCTGTCCGTACGCGGGGATCACGTTCACGCGGTCGTGCGTGATCTCGGCGATGCGCCAGCTGGTGGTGCCGAGGGTGAACACGTCTCCGACGCGGGACTCGTAGACCATCTCCTCGTCGAGCTCGCCGACGCGTGCACCGGTGGTCTCGCCGGCGACGAAGACGCCGAACAGGCCGCGGTCGGGGATCGTGCCGCCGCTGGTGACGGCGATGCGCTGGGCGCCAGGGCGGCCGGTGAGCGTGCCCGCGTCGCGATCCCACACGAGCCGGGGGCGCAGCTCGGCGAACTCGTCGGAGGGGAAGCGCCCGGCGAGCAGGTCGAGGGTCGCCTCGTACGCCGAGCGAGGCAGCGACTGGAACGGCGCCGAGCGCCGGACGGTCTCGAACCACTCCTCGACGCCGATCTCGCCGAGCGCGCTGGCGGCCACGGTCTGCTGCGCGAGGATGTCGAGCGGATTGCGCGGCACCTGGATCGCCTCGATCTTTCCCGCCAGCATCCGCTCTGTGACGATCGCGGTGTGCAGCACATCGCCGCGGTGCTTGGGGAACAGGGCGGCTCGGCTGATCTCGCCGACCTGGTGGCCGGCGCGTCCGACGCGCTGCAGGCCGGATGCCGCGGAGGGAGGGGCCTCGACCTGGATCACGAGGTCGACTGCGCCCATGTCGATGCCGAGCTCGAGGCTGCTCGTGGCGACGACGCAGCGCAGCACGCCCGACTTCAGCTCCTCCTCGACCTGCGCGCGCTGCTCCTTCGACACCGAGCCGTGGTGCGCCTTGGCGAGCACGGGGTCGGCGCCGGCCGTGGCCCCGGCCTGCGCCATCATCCCTGCCGGGACCGTCGCCTCGGGCAGCGGAACCCCGATGCGCTCGGAGTAGATCTCGTTCAGCCGACCGGTGAGACGCTCGGCGAGGCGGCGCGAGTTCGCGAACACGATGGTCGAGCTGTTCTCGAGGATGCGGTCGACGATCGCCTCCTCGACGTGCGGCCAGACGGAGCCCGTGACCTCCGTGTACTCGGCCGGCTCTCCGTCGACGGGGGCGGAGACCCCCGGCGGCGGGGGAGGGCTGGTCATGTCGTCCATCGGCACCACGACCCCGAGCTCGAAGGTCTTGGACGCGGGCGGGGCGACGATCTCGACCGGAGCTGCGCCGCCGAGGAAGCGGGCGACCTCGTCGATCGGACGCACCGTCGCCGACAGTCCGATGCGCTGCGCCGGCGCCTCGGCGCCATGGGCCTTGCGCAGGGCGTCGAGGCGCTCCAGGCTCACCGCGAGGTGCGCTCCGCGCTTGGTCGCGGCCACCGCGTGCACCTCGTCGATGATCACGGTGTGCACGTCGCGCAGGGTCTCGCCCGCGCGGCTCGTGAGCATGAGGTACAGCGACTCCGGGGTGGTGATGAGGATGTCGGGCGGTACGGCTGTGAGCTTGCGCCGGTCGCTGGAGGTCGTGTCGCCCGAGCGCACGCCCACCGTGACCGAGGGCGCGGGCACGCCCAGCCTCCTGGCGGACTGCCCGATGCCGATCAGCGGCGAGCGGAGATTGCGCTCCACGTCGACGCCGAGCGCCTTCAGAGGCGAGATGTAGAGGATGCGGGTGCGCGAGGCGTCTCTCTCCGGCGCGGCGTCGGCGATCTGCATCCGCTCACGGAACACGCTGTCGATCGCCCACAGGAACGCCGACAGCGTCTTGCCCGAGCCGGTCGGGGCGACGACGAGGGCGTGCTTGCCCGCCGAGATCGCCTCCCACGCTCCCGCCTGGGCCGGCGTGGGCGCGGTGAAGGCGCCCCGGAACCAGTCCTGCGTGGCCGGGGTGAAGCGGTCGAGCACGCGATGCGCTGAGCCTGTCGAAGCGTCGCTCATCCCTCCATCATGCGGCCTGCCTCCGACATCGGGTGCGGATGTCGGAGGGCAGGAGGATGCTGGAGACATGGCGCAGCACACCACGAACTACCGGAGCACCTTCATCGAGGTGGCGGAGGACTGCCCCGCAGAGCACGCGATCGAGCCGCCCGTCGCCGAGCGTCCGACGATCGCGGCCCTGCACTACCGCCTCATCGCCGAGCAGCCGTTCGCCCGCACATCCGACGACGTGATCTTCGCGACGCACGCGCTGCGCAACGGCCTCGACCCCGATGACGCCGAGGCCCGCGACGCCTACTTCTCGAAGGGGCAGGCGTGCCTGCGCTCCTCGCCCCTGGGCAAGCGCTACGGCTGGGGCATCGTCCACGATCCCGCTGGACGCGTGGCGCTGGTCCCGAGGGAGTCGGCCGAGTACGCGGCGCTCGTCGCGGATCCCGGCGTCGCGCACACCCGTGCGATGCGCAGCAGGAGGGCGTGATCCCGACGGATCTGTGACACTTCCGGATCTGCCGGACATCACCGGGTATGAGAGAAGAGAACGACGACGCCGAGATCTGGCAGCGGGCGTGCGCCGGGAGCGGTGACGCCTTCGCCGCGCTCTTCCGGCGCCATCGCGACAGCGTCTACCGTCGGGCGGCGGCCCTGGTCGAGCGGCAGCACGATGCCGAAGACGCCACGGCCGTCGCGTTCTTCGAGCTGTGGCGTCGCCGCAGGACGGTGACGCTGGTCGACGGCACGGTGCTGCCCTGGCTGCTCGTCACCGTCGCGAACACGGCGCGCAACCAGCGCCGCAGCGGGCTGCGGTACCGGCGTCTCCTGGCGGCGCTGCCGCGTGAGGAGACGGCGCCGGATGCCGAGCAGGAGGCGGTGTCGGCGATCGAGTCCGAAGTGCTCGGCATCCGCCTTCGGGAGGCCCTCGCCCGGCTCGACGCGAAGGACGCCGCCCTGCTCACCCTCACGGCCCTCGACGGGCTGACGGTCGCCGATGCGGCGCCGCTCGTGGGGCTCAGGCCGGGCGCCGCGCGCACCCGGCTGATGCGAGCCCGGCGGCGGCTGCAGAGCGATCTCGGGCACGGACCCGCCCACCTCACCTGGTTCCTCGCAGAAGGAGAACGAGCATGAACACGATCGTGGATCACGTCTTCGCCGACGCCGTCGAGCGAGAGCTCGCCGCCATCGGCACCGGCCGCAGCCGTCTGCGGCGTCATCAGAGGCGAACCCGCGCGGCGACCATCGCCGTCGGCTCGCTCGCACTGGCCGGAGCGCTCACCGGCGCCGCCGTGGTCGTGAGCGGTCTTCCCGGCGAGACGACGGTGACCGCGTTCGACGCCGCCGTCACGGGCAGCTACACGGGGACGGCGGAGATCGAGCTGGGTCCGGTGCCCGAGGGAGCCGACCGCGTCATCCTCGACGTCACCTGCAGCGAGGGCGGGAGGATCGAGGTGCCGTTGCGGGGCGGCTCGACGGGGGACAGCGTGTACTGGAACTGCTCCGACCCCATCCGCGAGAACAAGACGGTTCACATCCGCGACGGCGCACTGCCGTCCGGCGGCGCCACGTCGATCACCGTGACCGCCGACCCGGCGACGCCATGGACCGTCGTCGCGCGGTACGGCAGCTCGGAGACGTCGCCGTGGGGCGTGAACGCGAACGGCGAGACCTATGGGGTGCCGAACGACGACGGCTCGCCCGATCTGGTCGCGTCCCAGGCCACGAACGGCGAGGTCGGCTACACGCGCGAGAGCGAGATGCTCGCCTTCGAGGGGGAGGGCTACCTCAGGGTCTACGCCTCCGACGGCGAGACGGTCATCGGCTGGTTCCCGATCGGCGACCCGGCGGAGCTGGGCGATCCGCCCGCGCTGGACGGCGAGTGACGGAGGATGCGGAGGGGCGCTGCTCCTCCGCATCCTCCGATCGCCGCGGTCTTCAGCGCAGGGTGGTGCGATCCGCGGTCGCGGCCGTCGTCGACGACGTGGCGACGAGTCCGAGGGTGCTCAGGCGCGGCATCACCTCGTCGCACAGCAGCTCGACGGAGCGCCACGAACCCACGGGGAAGGCGATGAAGCCGTCTATGGCCGCGGCCTCCGCGCGTGCGGCGATCGCCGCCACCGCGTCGTCGGGAGTGCCGACGACCGACCAGTGCGGTCCGGCACCGCGGCGTCCCGGGACGGGCGGGTAGGTCGCCCGCTCGATGGTCGCGGCCTCGGCCGGAGTGTCCGCCAGCAGCAGGGAGAGCCCGGGGAGGAGCAGCGGCGGATCCGTCCGTCCCGCTGCTGCGGCGACCTCGCGGATGGCGCGGCGCTGCGCCGCGCCGGAGTCGACCTCGGCCGCGGAGGCGAACATCGTGTTCGCCCGTCTCCCCGCCAGCGAGGCGGTCGCCGCTCCGCCACCCGCCACCATGAGGGGCAGCGGTCGGGGCGTCGGGACCGGCAGCGGAAGAGGACCCGCCACGCGGAAGCTCTCCCCGCTGTGACTGCTGGGCTGCACCTGCTCGACATCGACGAGCACCCCCGCGGCGCGGTCGAACCTCATCGCGGCGGCGGGGAACCCGGCCCGCAGCGATTCGACCACCTCGATGAACTCCTCCGCCCTCCGCCAGCGAGCCGCCGAGTCCGGCAGCCTCTCGACGGAGAACTGCTCGTCCCCGGAACGCGATGTGACCACGTTCCATCCGATGCGCCCCGGTGCCAGATGCTCCAAAGACACGAGCTGCCGCGCCACCGGGTACGGCTCGGCGAACGTCGCCGACACCGTGACGACGAGCCCGATCCTCCGGGTCGCTCCCGCGAGCTGCGCGGCCTGCACGATCGGATCGATCCCGAGATGAGCGGGATCCGTCCCGATCGTGTCCATCGGGAGTGTGAGTGCATCAGGCCGGAACGCGATGTCGAAGCCCGCGCGCTCCGCACGCGCCACCGCGTCGACGATCGGGCCTCCTGACAGCAGCTCCTCCACCCGTGAGTCCTCCCGGCGCCAGGCCCGCCCGCGCATCCACGTCGGAGCGAGCGAGAACCCGGTCAGCAGGGTCACGCGATCGCCTCCTCATCAGAGGACTCGAGCGGAGCGATGGGGACGATCATCGGCGTCGCCGTGACCGGATGCGGCTGCACGAGCGCCTCCAGCCCGAACGCCTCGGCGATGAGCTCCGTCGTCATCACCTGCTCCGGCGCTCCTGTCGCCAGCACCCGCCCCTCGCGCATGACCACGAGGTGGTCGGCGTATCGGCAGGCCTGATCGAGATCGTGCAGCACCAGCACCACGGTGCGTCCCTGCTCCCTGTTCAGACGCCGGCACAGCTCCAGCACCTCCAGCTGGTGGGCGATGTCGAGGTAGGTGGTCGGCTCGTCGAGCAGCATCACCGGCGTCTCCTGGGCGAGCAGCATCGCGATCCAGGCGCGCTGCCGCTGCCCGCCGGAGAGCTCGTCGACGGCCCGGTCGCGCAGCGCCGACACTCCTGTCGAGCGCATGGCGCGGCCCACGGCATCCGCATCCTCCGGCGACCACTGCTGCAGGAGCCGCTGATGCGGATACCGGCCGCGAGCCACGAGCTCTGCGACCGTCACCCCGCCGGGGGCGGTCGCCGCCTGCGGCAGGAAGCCGACACGGCGGGCGAGAGCCTTCGAGGCGAGGGATCTCACATCCTCTCCGCCCAGCAGCACCCGGCCTGATGCGGGAGCGAGCAGCCGTGCGAGCCCGCGCAGCAGCGTCGACTTGCCGCAGGCGTTCGCCCCGAGGATCACGGTGATCCTCCCCTCCGGAAGCGTCACATCCAGATCCTCGACGATCGTCCGATCGTCGTACCGCAGCGTCAGCCGTTCAGCCACCAGTGAATCCGGCATCAGCGCCACCCCTTCCCCTCGGCCGAGCCTCGGCTCGGCAACAGCAGCCACAGCAGGTACAGGCCTCCGACGACGCCGGTCATCCGGCCCACGGGAACCGCGAAGGTCACCGGCAGCACCTGCGTGATCAGATCGGCGACCACGAGCAGCATCGCCCCCATCGCCGCCGCGCCGATCACAGGCGGCGCATCCGAGCGCAGCAGCCGCCGCACAAGCTGCGGCGCCGCGAGCGCCACGAAGGCGATCGGACCGACCGCGGCCGTCGCCAGTGCCGCCAGCGCCACCGCGCACCCCACCAGGATGAGGCGCGTGCGCTCCACGCGCACTCCCAGCTGCGCGGCGACGTCGTCGCCGAGCTCCATCAGGCTCGCCCGTCGCGAGAGCGCCAGCACGAGGGGGATCACGACGGCCGCCCCGATGAGCACTGGCAGTGCGTGGCCCCACTGGCGGGCGTCCAGAGAACCCGACAGCCAGAGGTTCGCCTGGCTGGACGCGTCGATCGTGCCGCGGACGAGCAGCAGGCCGTTGACCGCCGCTGCGATCGCTCCGACGCCGATTCCGACGAGGATGAGCTGCCGTCCGGCGACGCCGCCGCCGCGGCGTGCCAGGAGCAGCACGACGCCTGCTGTGACCGCGCCGCCGACGATCGTGCCGAGCGCCACCTGCGTCGGCTGCGCGCCGAAAAGGACGATCTGCACGAGTGCTCCTGTGGCGGCCCCCGTCGTGAAGCCGATCACGTCGGGTGAGCCGAGCGCATTGCGGGCGAGCGACTGGAAGATCGACCCGGACACTCCGAGCGCGGCACCCGCACCGATCGCGCTGAGCACCCGGGGCAGCCGCACGCCCTGCACGGCGCGGACCGTGGTGGGGTCGTCGGCGACGCCGAACACGGCACCGGGTACCGCGTCGAGCGGCACCGGAAGGCTGCCGACGGTCATCGCGACCATCCCCGCGAGCACAGCGACGACGGCGAGGAACACCGTGATCACGATCGTCCGCGGACGCACGAGGAGGGCGCAGGTGCCCACTCGCAGCACCCGGCGTCCGCCCGGGGCATCGCTCGTGCCCGCCGTCACAGCGGAGCCAATCGGCGGCGGCGCACGAGCGCCACGAAGAACGGACCGCCGAGGATGGCGACCATGATGCCGACGCCTACCTCTCCCGGTGGCGCGACGATGCGGCCCAGCACATCCGCGATCAGCACCAGGGCCGCACCGAGCGCCATCGCCGTGGGCAGCATGCGGTGATGATCCGAACCGACCAGGAGTCTGGCCACGTGCGGCGCGGTGAGTCCGACGAACGCGATCGGGCCTGCCGCGGCGGTGGCGCCACCGGCGAGCACGACGACGGTCAGCCCCGCCGCGGCCCACACCACGGCCGGACGCACGCCCAGCGCTCGTGCCGTCTCCGGGCCGAGGGACGCGGCATCGAGGGCGCGGCACAGCAGGAGGGCGAGCACGAGACCGACCCCGATGAGCAGAGCCGCGGGAGGGAGGACGTCGAGATCGCGGCCGGCGAGCGATCCGACCGCCCATGCACGATAGCGGTCGAACACCATGTCGTCGCCGTTGACGATCACGATCTGCGCGAGCGCGCCGAGCACGACGGACAGCGCGGCGCCGGCGAGGACGAGTCGCACGGGGTCCGATCCGCGACGCACGCCACCCAGCAGCATCACGAGGGCTCCGGCGGCTGCCGCGCCGATCAGGGCGGCCGCGAAGTACGAGATCGGGGCGACGACGCCGACGAGCGCGATCGACACGGCGACGGCGACGGCCGCTCCCGCATTGACGCCGAGCAGGCCGGGCTCGGCGATCGGATTGCGGGTGAGGGACTGCATCACGACACCGGCCGCACCGAGCGCCGCGCCCACGAGCAGGGCGAGCGCTGCGCGCGGCAGTCTCCTGTTCAACAGCAGCAGGTGGGCGTCGTCGGAAGGGTCGTAGGCCAGCACCGCGTTCCACAGATCAGCGGGGGTGAGCATCCTCGTTCCGATGATCGAGCTCAGCACGACGAGGGCTGAGACGAGCACGGTCGAGGCGACGAGTACGAGGAGGACCCGACCGCGAGCCGCGCGCTGCGGAGCGGCCGGCGTCTCCGCAGGCATCGGGGCGATGTCGATCATGAGGAGTCCACGATCGACCGGCCGCGCCCCCCGGGGCGGCCGGTCGATCCGTCTCAGGAGAACAGGTCCCGGATGTGCTCGACGATCTCGGTCGAGCTGTAGAGATCCATCCGGAACGAGTTCAGGCCCAGGCCGTAGACCTGGCCGGCGGCCACCGACGGCACGTTCGCGAGCACCGGGTCGTCGGCGAATCCGCGCGCGGTCTCGTCATCGGCGGACAGGATGAAGGTCGTCTCGCTGGTCAGCTGCAGCAGGTTCTCGTACGTCGCCCACACGAAGTCGGCGCGCTCCTGCGCCTGCGTGTGCCACGAGGGATCAGGATCCTCGACCGTGAAACCCAGCGACTCGAGCAGGTCGGCGTGCGATCCGCCCGCCCGTGCGATGGGGTTGTCCTGGCCGGGGCCGTTGAACGAGATCACATTCGCGGTGCCCTCCGGCACCGTGATCGCGTCGGCCGTCTCGGCCACGAGGGCGTCGAAGTCGGCGATGGTCTCCTCGGCCTGGCTCTCCAGGCCGGTCGCCTCGCCGAGCTCGACGGCCAGGTCCTGCCACGTCTGCGCGCCGTAGTCGACCACGATCGTTGGCGCGACCGACTGAAGGTCGGCGACCTGATCGGTCAGCGCGTCGCGTCCGCTCGTCGCGACCACGATCAGATCGGGTTCGCTGGCCATGACCGCTTCGAGATCGAACTCGCCGACGCTCCACAGGTTGGTCAGCTCACTCTCCTCGGCGATGTCCGCCCACTGGTCGAACCATTCGCCGCCCACCTGCGAACCGCTCGCGACGACCGGTGCGTCGATGGCCAGCAGGGTGCCCGTGACCGAGACGGCCGTCGACAGGATGCGCTCCGGCTGCGCGGGGATCTCGGTCGTGGTGCCGTCGGCGTTCTCGAAGACGCGGGGCCATTCTGCGGTGGCCGCGGACTCCTCCTCGGCGGCGGGCTCTTCGGCTGCACCGGCGCAGCCGGTCAGGGCGAGAGCGCCAGCCAGTGCGAGGCCGATGACGGCGGTCGCGCGGCGGCGCAGGGATGCGTGAGTGGTCATGATTCCTTCCCAGAGCCCTCGCCGGTGGTCGGCGGGGCAGGTCGTCCGCGGATGCGGGTGCGTGCGTCGTCGTCGGCGCGGAGCTCGGGCGCTCCTGAACGAGGTTAGGCTGGCCTTACCGTTCCCGCTGCACCCAGATCGGCGCATTCTTGTCCTCACCTGCCCGGCCCCTCCTCGACGCGATACCCGCGTCGTCGACCCGTACGATCGTGCGGCCGGGGCCGTCGGTGCTCGTCTGGGTGGCGGAGGGGACGGCCGAGGTCACGCTCGACGCCTCCCGCTGGTCGCTCCGCGCTGGGCAGGGGCTGTGGATCCCGAGCGGATGCGGTGCCGTCCTGCGCGGTGCGGAAGGATCCTGCGTGATGCCGATACGCGTCAGGGATGCGGATCGCACGGCTGGTCCGACCGCGCCCTTCCTCGGTGACGTCGCCTCGGATGCCGTCCCCGCGCTCCTGGCGGCCTTCACACGGAGCCTCGGCGTCCTGCATGGGGGCGGCGTCCGTGCGGCGGCCCTGCTCGGCAGCCTCGGGCATCCGGCCTCGCGCATCGCCGTGCCCGCCATGCCCTCGTCGCCCGATCTGTGTCGCGTCGCGGAGTCGCTTCTCTCCGATCCGTCCCGCTCTCCTGCGGAGGTGGGCGCGGACCACGGGGTGGGGGAGAGCGTGCTGGCCAGGCGCTTCCGGGCCGAGACCGGCTGGACGCCGCTTCGCTGGCGGACCAGGCACGTCCTCGGGAAGGCGGCCGAGCGGCTCGGTGAGCACGGCCGCGTGGCCCGGGCGGCCGCGGATGCCGGCTACGGGAGCCCACAGGCGTTCGCACGCGCCTTTCGTCGCGAATGGGGCATCGCCCCGGCGGATGCCGTTGCGGGGGCCGCGACGGCATCGACGCAGATCCGACGTGCAGCCGAGCTGGGCCCGCAGTGCAATGGCTACCACATCGTGGTCTGGGTGGCTGTCGGCAGTGCCGTGATAGATGTCGACGGGGTCTCGACGACGGCGCATGCCGGCGATGTCGTCTGCCTTCCGGCGGGGACCTCGGCCGGATTCCGAGCCGGTGCGGACTCCGCCGTGCTCCCGCTCGGCTGGCTGCCCGGAGGCTCGCACGTCGCGGACGGGGTCATCGCACGCATCGGCGACGATCAGCGCGCACCGCTGCTGCGGCTGGCGGCGTGGGCGTACGCCGCGGTCGCCCCCGTCGTCGGCGGTGATCCGCGGATCGCGCTGCAGCGAATGCTGGGACTGCCCGAACCGGACGGCATCCTCCCACCCGTGGCCGACGCGGCCTTCGCGCTCCTGGAACGGCTGTCCGAGCATCCGGAGGACAGCCGCCCGCTCCCCGAGCTCGCGCGACAGCTGGGGATACCCAGCGTCGAGCTGCGCGACGCCGTCGAGACGCTGACCGGGACCACCCTGCGCACCTGGCGGGCCCGCACCCGGATGTCCGTGGCGCGGCGTCTGCTGCGCGACGGCGTGCATGCATCGCAGGTCGCCGGCCGGGTCGGCTACGCGGACGCCGCTGCTTTCAGCCGGGCCTTCCGTCGCGCCCACGGGGGCCCGCCCAGTCAGTTCCTGGCCGCGCAGTCGCGGAGTCCACTGCTCTGACTGTGAGGATGCGCGCTGGTCGGAGTGCTTCCGTCTCCCAGATCGACGTGCGCCTGGGCCGCCGCGCCGGCTGCAGCAGCTCTGAGCCCCGAGAGGACGACCGGCACACCGGCGCCCCTCGGGGCCTCAGCTGCGTCACACCTCGTCCAGACCGCCCTCCGCATCGATCTCGAGAGCGAGATCCAGATCGAGCCGCGCGAGGAAGGCATCGTCGTGGCTGACCACGAGCACGGCGCCGCGGTAGGCGCGCAGCGCCTCGACGAGCTGATCGACCGTGTCGATGTCGAGGTTGTTCGTCGGCTCGTCGAGCACGACGAGGTGCGGAGCGGGATCGCCGAGCAGCAGCGTGGCCAGCGCGACGCGGAACCGCTCGCCACCCGAGAGGGCGGCGACGGGCCGCTCGACCGTCGCCCCGCGGATCAGGAACCTCGCGAGCCGGTTGCGCAGCTCCTTCTCGGGAACCCGGGGTGCGGCATCCGCGATGTTCTCGAAGACGGTGCGGGACTCGTCGAGATCGTCGACACGCTGCGGCAGGTAGCCGATCCGGTCGGTGTGGGCGACGGCATCCGCTCGTCTCTCCGGGTCCTGTGCGCCCGCCTCGCCCGGATCCGCGGAATCCCGCCGATGGCCGGCATCCTCTTCCGCCGCGGCGCTGCGGACCAGCCGCTCCAGCAGCGTCGTCTTGCCGGCGCCGTTGCGCCCGGTCAGCGCCACTCGCTCGGGGCCCTGGATCACCCAGGACCGTTCGCCGTCGCCGATCGTCGCGATGCGACGGGTGCGTGAGACCTCCGGGTCCGGGAGCTCGATCTTCATCGACGCGTCGCTTCTCACGCGGCGCCCGGCGTCGTCGAGGGCCGAGCGTGCGGCATCCTCCTTGGCGCCGACCTCGACGCGCAGGCGGCCGGCCGACACCTCGGCGGCCATCCTGCGCCCGTGGGCGATGATCTTGGGCACGCGCTTCTCCGCCTCGGCCTTCTTCGCCGTGCGGGCGCGGGCCGCGAGCTTCGTCTCGGCCTCGATGCGCTGGCGCTTCTCCTTGCGGAGCACCTGCTTCGCCGCGACCTCGGCCTGCTTCGCCGCGTCCTGCTCGGCGTCGAGCCAGGCCCGCCACTCCGAGTACGGTCCGCCGAACACGCTCAGCGAGCCGGCGTACAGCTCGGCGGTGTCGTCCATCAGCTCCAGCAGCGACAGGTCGTGGCTGACCACGATCAGCGCGCCCTTCCACGAACCGACCATCGCCGCCAGCTTCGCGCGGGCGTCGCGGTCGAGGTTGTTGGTCGGCTCGTCGAGCAGGGTGATCGGCGCGCGACGAAGGCGGATGCCGGCGATGGCGACGAGCACGGCCTCACCGCCCGAGAGCTCCCCGACCCTGCGGTCGAGGAAGTCGGGGGAGAGCCCGGCCTCGGCGAGGGACGCCTCGGCCCGCGCCTCGATGTCCCAGTCGTCGCCGACCGCGTCGAAGTGTGCGGGATCCACGTCGCCCGCGGCGATCGCGCGCACCGCGTCGAGGGGCGCCGCGACCCCGAGGAGCTCGGCGACCCGGCGGTCCGTGTCGAGGGTCAGCTGCTGCGGAAGATAGGCGATCTCGCCCGTCGCGGTGATGACTCCCGACGTCGGGGCGAGCTCGCCGGCCAGCAGCCGCAGCAGGGTGGACTTGCCGGCGCCGTTGCGTCCGACGAGCCCGGTGCGGCCGGCGCCGAACGCTCCGGACACGTCGCTGAGCGCGGGGGAGCCGTCGGGCCAGGTGAAGGTGAGGCGGTCGAGGGCGACCGATGCATGGAGGGCGGGGGTGGACATGGGAGTCTCCTGTCGAGTGCGAGAGGTGCACTGACACCGATCCCTCGGATACATCGAGGGAGCCCATGAACAGGCGGTGCGGCCGTGGATCAGGCGTCGTCGGGTCAGCGCGCGATGAGAGGGGCGCGGAGGCGACGGATCAGATCAAAGGACTTCCAGACACGGCGGACAGGACTCCACGACGATACCCGCCCCCGGCTGAGCGTGCAACCCGGGCGTGTCGCTCAGCCGCGACCCGGCAGCACCACCGGAGCGCCGGTGTCCGGATCCGCGATCACCCTGGCCTGCAGCCCGAACAGGGTCGCGAGCAGCGCGGCGTCGACGACGTCGGCGGGGGCGCCCTCGGCGACGATGCGCCCGTCCTTCATCGCGATCAGGTGGGTGGCGTAGCGCGCGGCCTGGTTGATGTCGTGCAGGACGACGACGACCGTGCGTCCCTCGTGGTGCAGACGCGTCACGAGCTCGAGGACCTCGACCTGATGTCCGATGTCGAGGAAGGTCGTCGGCTCGTCCAGCAGTAGGATGGGCGTCTCCTGAGCCAGCGCCATCGCGATCCACACCCGCTGCCGCTGCCCGCCGGAGAGCTCGTCGACGTGGCGGTCGGCGAGGTCTGCGACGTTCGTGGCGGCCATCGCCTGGGCGACCGCCCGCTCGTCCTGCGCCGACCAGCCGGACAGCACGCTCTGATGCGGGTAGCGGCCGCGCGCGACGAGATCCTCCACCGTGATCCCGTCGGGGGCGAGCGGGCTCTGCGGCAGCAGCCCCATGCGCCGCGCCACCTCCTTGGTCGAGAGCCGCCGGATGTCCTCGCCGTCCAGCAGCACCCTGCCGTCGGTCGCCGGGAGGAGCCGGACGAGGGAGCGCAGCAGCGTGGACTTGCCGCACGCGTTCGGGCCGACGATGACGGTGAGCCCGCCATCCGGGATGCGGACGTCGAGTCCGTCGAGGACCCCGCGGGTCCCGTAGCCTGCGCGCAGCCCCTCGGTCATCAGCCGGCTCATCGTCGTCCTCCTTCGGTGAAGCGCCTGCTCTCGCGGACGAGCAGCGCCAGCAGGTACACCCCGCCGATGCAGATCGTCACGGCGCCGGTGGGCAGCGGGACCTTCGGCACCGCATGCTGCGCGATCACGTCGGAGGCCAGCAGCAGCAGGGATCCGGTCAGGGCGGCGCCGGCGAGGTCGGCGGACGCCCCGCGTCCGGTCAGCCGCTGGCCGATCTGCGGGGCGGCGAGGGCGACGAACGCGATCGGCCCGGCCGCCGCGGTCACGGCCGCCACGGCCACGACGCCGAGGAGGAGCAGTGCGGCCTTCGTCCGCTCGACGGGGATGCCGAGAGCAGCCGCGGCGTCGTCGCCGAGCTCGAGCCGCCGCATCCGGCGCTGGGCGGCCGGTGCGCACACGAGCACGGCGGCGATCGCGATCGACGCGAAGGCCAGCATCGTCCAGTCGACGGATGCCAGGGAGCCCGCTCCCCAGACCGCCGCCCGCAGCGCGAGGTCGAGATCCGCGCGCGTGCTGAACCACGTGTTCAGGGAGCTGAGCAGGGCTCCCATCGCGATGCCGATGATGATGAGGCGGAAGCCCTGCACGCCCCGGCGGAAGGCCAGCAGGTACACGATCAGCGCCGTGGTCAGCCCGCCGATCAGCGCACCGGCGGCGTAGGCGGCGTAGCTCGACGCCCCCATGAGCATGGTGACGATCACGCCCGTGTACGATCCCGTGCTGAACCCGATCACATCGGGGCTGCCCAGGGGGTTGCGGGTGAGCGACTGGAAGATGCCGCCCGAGATGCCGAGCGCCGCGCCGAACACGAGAGCGGCGACCACGCGGGGTGCGCGCCACTCGATCACGACCTTGTGCACCGCACGGCTCGCCGTGCCGAGGAGGGCGTCCACCACCTGGCCCGCGCTCAGTCCGTAGCTGCCGAGCGTCATCGCCCAGACCGCCAGCGCCACGGTGAGGAGGGCGAGCGCGGCGCAGACGATGAGCATCCGCACGGTGGTCCGCGTCGAGAACGGCCCCGCCCTGAGCGTGAGACGACCGCTCACAGCGCCTTCGCCCTGCGTCCGCGCACCAGCGCGATGAGCAGCGGAGCCCCGATCAGGGGCAGCATCACCCCGACCTGCAGCTCCGCGGGGAAGGCCACCAGCCGTCCGAGGATGTCGGCTCCGAGCAGGAGCGCGGGGGAGAGCACGGCCGAGTACGCGGTGATCCACACCCAGTCGGGTCCGGTGAGCCAGCGCACGGCGTGCGGGACGACGAGTCCGACGAAGACCAACGGGCCGACGGCGGCCGTCGCCGCGCCGCACAGCAGCGCCACGGCCACCACCACTCCGGCGCGCGCGGCGCCGAGACGGACGCCCACGGCCTGCGCGGACTCGTCGCCGAGTGCGAGAGCGTTGAGCGGACGCACGCAGAGGGCCGCGATGACGAGGCCCACCGCCACCGGGACGATGATCGCCTCGACCGTGCCGTCCGGGCGGTCGGCGAGCGTGCCCGCACCCCAGAAGCGCATGCGGGCGAAGGTGGAGGTGTCGAGGAGCGACAGCGTATGCGAGAACCCGGTGAGGACGGCGGCGAAGGCCACGCCCACGAGAGTGAGCCGCACCGGCGACCCGGATCCGCGTCCGGTCCCGGCGGCGAGGTAGACGAGGGCGGAGGCGAGGATCGCGCCGGCGAAGGCGAACGGCAGGTACTGGTCGATCCGCACGACGCCCAGCAGCGCCACCGCGAGGGTGACCGCGAAGCCGGCGCCGGCGTTCACCCCGAGGATGCCGGGATCGGCCAGAGGGTTGCGGGTCAGCGCCTGGATGAGGGCCCCGGAGACGCCGAGGGCGGCGCCGACGAGAAGGCCGAGGATCGTGCGGTTCACGCGGGCCACGGTCACCGTCACCTGGGTCGCCGAGCCGTCGGGGTCGGTGAACGAGTGCCAGACGATGTCGAGAGGCAGCATGGCCGAGCCCACCACGATGCTGAGGACGCAGAGCACGGCGAGCACGAGGACGGAGACGCCGAGGCCGAGCATCCGCCCACGGCCGCGGGCACGCCGGGTGGCACCCGTCGCGGCGGGCGCATCGGTCGTGCCGGTCATCATGGGGAGCTCCTCGGGGACGCCGTCACGCTAACAGCTCCGAAGAGCGACGGATGCCGTCGTGAGGGGCTCGGGCACGCGGCCGGGGATGCCGGCATCCGATCCCGCTCCGGGATCAGCCGGCCGCCTGCAGGGGCGCCGCGAGGGCGCCGCGGGGGTCGCGCGCGAGCCGCTCCTGGGCGAGCCCGGTCTCGCGGCTGAGCGCCTTGAGCAGGCCCGCCCGCGTGCTGAATCCTGCGAGTCGCGCGGCGGCGGAGAGCTCGCCGCCGCCGACCAGATGCGCCACCGCCGCGTTCAGCCGCGCCCTGCTCCGCCAGCGCGAGAAGGGCCAGCCGGTCTCGGTGACGAAGATGCGCTGCACCTGACGAGCGCTCATCCGGTGCCGTGCGGCCAGCTCCTCCAGCGGAAGGGCGGTGCGCAGCGCGTCCCTGGCCAGACGGCGGGCGGCCGGATGCTCGGGGTAGACCACCGGGAAATAGGGGCGCGAGACGTTCTCGAGCACCCGGCCGATCGCGCGGCGGAAGGGGCGGACCTGCTCGCTGGTGCTGGGCGAGGCCACCAGAGCCGTCGTCATCATGTCGACCAGCGCGGGCACGACGCCGAGGACGCGCACGCGCACGCTCGGGGCCACGCCGTCCTCGAGCATCGGCCCCAGCACCATCCCGCCGTCGTGGATGCGCACGGCATGAGGAACGTGCGGCTGCAGCCAGGCGGCCTCGTGGGTGCGCAGGAGGATGTCGGCCCCGTCGACCGTGAGCTGCGCCGTGCCCTTGACCACGTAGATCAGATGCGGCACGTCGTGCTCGTGCGTGTCGTGCCCGAGGAAGCGGATCGAGTTCTCGGGGACGCTGCTTCCCAAGGCTGTGGATCGCACGATCCCTCCCGGTCCAGACATGTCGCTTCCGTCACCGCCGATGTCGCCTCCGTGACGATTCGGCGAGACGGTGAGAATAGCCTTACCTTACCTGAGCAGCGCCGACGTCGCCGTGCCCGGGCGCCCGCAGCCACCGACACCCGAGGTCTCCATGTCCAGATCCGTCCGCCTTCTCGCAGCCGTCCCCGTCCTCGCCCTGTTCGCGCTCGCGTCGTGCTCCTCCTCGCCGGCATCCGACCAGGACGCCGCCGTGACCGACGAGTCCGCGACCCGCGTGGTCACGACCGAGCAGGGCGAGGTGACCGTGCCGGCCGACCCGCAGAAGGTCGTGCTGCTCAACTACGCCCTCGCCGGCTACCTCTACGACCTGGACGTGCCGGTCGCCGGCCTCACCCAGGAGGACTACGACTACGAGGCGTCGTTCTCGGACTTCTGGGCCGAGGACGCCGAGGAGCAGGGCACCGAGTTCATCTCGTGGAGCGCCGACGGCTTCGACCTCGAGGCGATCCTCGCCCTCGAGCCCGACCTCATCGTGGCGGGAGGCGTCGGCTTCCCGCTCAAGCTCGCCACGGAGGCCTACGACGACCTCAGCGACATCGCCCCCACCGTCATCGTGAGCGGCGACAAGGCGACCTGGCAGGACCAGTACTCGTTCCTCGCGGACGACGTCTTCGGCAAGGGCGAGGTGTACGACGAGGCGCTCGCCGCGTACGACGACCGCGTCGCCGAGGTCAAGGCGGCCATCACACCGCCGGAGGCGCCTTCCGCCTTCCTCTCGATCCTCCCCGACGGCCGCGTGTTCGTGGCCCGGGAGGACATGGGGCTGCCCGTGGTGTTCGCCTCGGTGGGCATCGAGGCGGCGCCCCTGTTCGCCACCGGCGACTACGAGCCGTACACGCCCGGCGGGGACTCCTTCGAGCTGTCCACCGAGCAGGTCGGCCAGGTCGTGACCCAGCCCACGGTGTTCATCACCGGCTTCAACACCGACATCGGCGACATCGACGCGCTGAGGCAGAACCCGGTTCTCGCCGCGCTCCCGTCTTTCCAGAACGACGCCGCCTACGTGCTGCCGTACTGGATGGCCCGTGGCGACTACGACGAGGCGCTCGCCCTGCTCGACGAGATCGAGAGGCTGTTCGGCTGACATGGCACAGCGCGCGTTCACCTCGCATCCGCTGGTCGTGCGCCGCGTGACGGTGCGCCGCATCGAGGACGTCACCCCTCGCATGCGGCGCATCGTCATCGGCGGCGAGGGTCTCGGCGAGACGACCGTCGACGGACACGCGCACCGTGGATTCGCGGCGCCCGGCTTCGACGATCACGTCAAGCTGATCTTCGCCTCCGACGGCGACCTCGAGTCGGCCCTCCCGCTGCAGCTTCCGCACGGGATCGAATGGACCGACGCCCCGAACCGGGTCACCCGCGACTACACGCCCCGCTGGGTGGACGCGGATGCCGGCGAGCTCGCGCTCGACTTCGTGCTGCACGGCGACGGACCGGCGGCGTCGTGGGCGCAGTCCGCCGTCGAGGGCGATCCGCTCTGCTTCGTCGGGCCGAAGTCGTCGGTGCGCCTGCCCGAGGGGATCGACTGGATCGTGCTGATCGCCGACGAGACCGGCCTGCCCGCGGTGGGCCGCTTCCTCGACGAGCGTCCGCTCGACGTGCCGGCGCACGTGCTGGTGCTCGTGGAGGAGGACTCCGCGACGCAGGACCTCGCCGTGCGCGAGGGCGACACGATCGAGTGGCGGATCGCGCCGGCCGGAGATGCCGAGGCGACCGAGGCGGCCGTGCGTGCTCTCGCCCTGCCCGAGGAGGGCTCCGGCTATGTGTGGGCCGCGGCGGAGAGCCGCTCCCTGCTGCCGGTGCGCCGGTACTTCCAGCGGGAGCTGTCGGTGCCCAAGGAGCGCATCAACATCACCGGATACTGGCACGCCGAGCTCACCCAGGAGGGCGAGGCGGTCGCCGGGGACAACGAGGTCGCGCCCGCACCCGAGCCCGCATCGCCCGTGCCCTGGCTGGTCGTCAGGGCGGCCGTGCAGCTGGGCATGATCGACGCGCTGGCCGACGGACCGCTCTCTCCGGCGGAGCTCGCCGGACGCCTCGGGATCGCCGTCGGAGCGCTCCAGGCGCTCCGCCCGGTGCTCGCCTCGCACGAGGTGGTCGTCGGCGACGGCGAGGAGCTGCGGCTCGGGCGGGCGGGGGAAGAGCTGCTCGACGAGCACCACCGTGAGGAGTTCGACGGGCTCGAGGCCGAGGCCGTGCTCGCACTGGGCGGCCTCGCCGCCGCGATGCGCGACGGGGTCTCGCCGTGGAGCCGCGCGCACGGCGGCACGCTCGCCGAGCAGGTGCGCGGAGGGGCTGCGCACATCGAGGAGATCATCGAGAACGCCGGCCGGCTCGCGTACCTGCTCGACGGCTTCGTCGCCGATCCGCTGTGGGACGAGGTGTCCACCGCGTTGATCGTGGGTCCAGGGGCCCCCGCGGTCGTCGGCGCGTTCGACGACGCCGGGCGTCACGGGATCGCGCTGTCCGTGCACGAGCACGGTCGCGTGCTCGAGGCTCTGCGCGAGGGGGTCGAGCGTCCGGAGCGCATCGAGTGGCGGCCCCGGCCGTCGGAGGCGGCGGTCCTCGCGCTGGCGCTGGCGCATCGGACGGATGGCGAGGCGATCGAGCTGCTGGCCGAGATCGGCGAGCACGCCGGGCGCGCGTTCGTCATCGAGTCGAGCAAGCCCGACGCGCTGAGCCGCGACGCCGAGGAGCACCAGGTCGTGGGCTTCGCGATGACGGGGGCGCCGTTCCGCACCAGCGAGGCGATCGGGCTGCTCGCGGAGGCCGCCGGGTGGCGCGCGGAGAGCGTGCAGCCGCTGGGCTGGGGGGTCGAGGCGACGGTGCTCGTGCGCGGCTGACCGGAGGGGCGGCGTCCCCTGCGCGGTGTCCGCCGCGCGGGGGATGCCGGGGCGGCCGACGGCCCGTACGGTGGAGCCATGGCAGAGGAGAACCCGAGCACCGGTGAGATGATGCGCCGCGTGGGCTTCGGCGCAGGTCTCGCGATCGGCATGGGCGTCGGCGTGGCCCTGGGCGTCGCGCTCGACAACATGGCGGTGGGCGTCGGCCTGGGCATCTCCATCGGCGTGGTGTTCATGATCGCCTTCAGCGCGGCGGGCTCACGGCTCACGCAGGGCGGGGCGTCGTCCGAGGAGGATGCCGAGCCGGATGCCGGAGATGCGGCATCCGATCCCGACCCTGATCCGCGCTGATCAGCTCTCGAGCCACCTCGTCAGGAACTGCGTCACGTCGAGCAGCTCGTCCTCCGAGATGCTGTGCGTGAGACCCGTGTAGACGCGGCCGGAGAGGTCGGAGTGGGCGGGCAGCCAGTCGGCCGTGTGCACGATCAGGTTCGGCGGGATGACGTCGTCGTTCGTGCCCCGGCCCCAGAACACCGGAGGGCGCAGCTCCGTCAGATCCGCGTCGCGGGGGAGCTCGCCCGGCGTCGCGTAGCCGCTGAGGGCCACGACCGCCCCGATCCTCTCGGGCGCCAGGCGCAGGGCCTGCAGCGACACCGCGGCGCCCTGCGAGAAGCCGAGCAGGGCGATCCTCTCGGCGCCCGTCGTGTCGAGCCAGCGCAGGAGCGCCTCGGCGGCCGCGGTGACATGCGTCGCATCGCGTCCGTCGAGCCCCTCGATCGGGTACCAGGACCGTCCGGGCATCGGCCAGGGCGGCGAGAGCGGGGCGGCGACGGATGCCACGGCGAACCCCTCGGGCAGGTGGGGCACGAGGCCGAACAGGTCGTTCTCGTCGGCGCCGTATCCGTGCAGCAGCACCAGCAGCGGCATCCGCTCCCTGTCGCCGGCAGACCATCTCGTCGCGGCGTCGTCGATCGTCAGGTTCTCGCTCACGCTCCTATCCTGCCTGGTAGAAAGGACACATGGCGGTCCGCACACCTGATCCTGATCCGGAACCCGACGACGACGGGCTCGCCGGCTTCGCCGCCGCGACGCCCGCTCCGGGTGCGAACCCTGGCTGGCTCAGCGACTTCGAACTCGAAGAGGCGCGGCGCCGGCTGCCGATGCTGTACGTCGAGGCGATCCCGGTGCGCACCGACGGCTCGGGCGTCGTCACCGAGATCGGCATCCTGCTCCGATCCACGCCGCTGGGCGAGATGACCCGCACGATCGTCTCGGGGCGGGTGCGCTTCGGCGAGACCATCCGCGACGCCCTGTTCCGGCACGTCGAGAACGACCTCGGCCCGATGGCCTTCCCGCTGCTGCCGCCGCAGCCGCTGCCGTTCACGGTGGCCGAGTACTTCCCGATCCCCGGCGTCAGCGCCTATCACGACGATCGCCAGCACGCCGTGTCCCTCGCGTACGTGGTGCCCGTGACCGGCACCTGCGAGCCGCGCCAGGACGCGCTCGAGGTCACGTGGTTCACCCCGGAGGAGGCCGGCTCCGACGCCGTCGCCGCCGAGATGGAGGGCGGTCGCGGCACGCTCATCCGTCAGGCTCTCGCGAACCTCGGGCTGCTGCGGTAGCGGCCTGTCGGTCGGCGTCAACCCGCTGACCTCGGGGCACAATCGCGCACGGTCCGTTCCTGGCTAGCGTCGAGGGCAAACGGCGGTTGCGGCGAGAGGAGCAGCGATGGGCGAGTGGACGGCATCCGATCACGAGGAGGTCGCCGGGGCGGCGCCGGACGCCCTCTGGTACCGAGAGGTGCTCGGGCACTACCCGACCGGGGTCGCCGTAGTGACCGCGCTGGACGCGGAGGGCCTGCCCGTCGCGATGGTGGTGGGTTCATTCGTCTCGGTGTCGCTCGACCCGCCGCTGGTCGCCTACTTCCCGCAGCGGAGCTCGTCCTCCTACGCGCGGCTGCGCGACGCCGGTCGCTATGTGATCAGCGTGCTCGCGGCGGACCAGGAACAGCTCTGCCGGCGGCTTGCCTCGCGCGACCCGGACAAGCTCGCGGGGCTGGACTGGGCGACGACCGCGTCGGGCACCCCGCTGATCGCGGGCTGCGTGGCGTGGATCGAGTGCGACCTGGAGCAGCGCCACGACGGAGGAGACCACGAGATCGTGCTCGGTCGCATCGTGCAGATGGCCACGTCGAACCCCAGGCTTCCGCTGCTGTTCTTCCAGGGCGGATACGGCCGGTTCTCTCCGCTGTCACTGGTCGTGCCCAGCGAGCGCACCCTCATCCCGTCGCTGCGCGCGGTCGAGGCTGCGCGGTCGGCGCTGGAGGCGATCGCCGCCGACACCGGGCACGATGTGCTCGCAATCGCCTCGATCGACGATGAACTGGTGCTGCTCGCCAGCGCGGGTGCGGGAGACGACGCGGGCACGTCGCTGGTCGGCAGGAGGATGCCGCACGTCCCGCCGCTGGGCGCGCTCTTCGTCGCCGACGACGACGAACTGTCGGCGGCGTGGCTTGCCCGCTCCGGGAACCCCGCGGACGCCGAGAGGTTCGGGTCCATGCTGGACCGCGTCCGTGCGCGCGGCTGGTCGATGACCACGGCGGACCCGTGGGGGGAGGAGTGGGATGCCGCTCTCGCCGAGTTCTCCGAGGGCGAGTACACTCCGTCGGCGGAGCGCCGGCTGCATGCGCTCATCGGGCAGCGCGCGGCCAACTACGAGCCGGAGTCCGGACTCGCCACCGAGGCGATGCGCCTGCTCGCCGCGCCCATCCGGGACGCCGACGGCCGAGTGGTCTTGGAGATCCTGCTCATGGACATCGGTGCGGACATCCCCCTGACGGCGAGGGAGTCTCTGCTCCGGCGGCTGACCGCGGGAGCGGCCGATGCCGAGAGCGCGGTGCGCGCCGCCGTCTGATCCCGGCACGGATCGCACACGGAGAAAGGACCCGGCGGCAGCGCCGGGTCCTTTCTCCGCGTGGATCGCGGGCCTTCTCCGTGTTGATCGTCAGGAGTGTTCGACACCGCTCCGCAGGAGCTCGGCGAGGGTGAGCGCGCGCACGCCGCGCAGCTGATCGGCCTGCGTCCGGCAGGAGAACCCGTCGGCGAGCATCACCGCGTCCGGCGCCATCGCGTCGAGCGCAGGCAGGAGCGCGTGCTCCGCGACCTTGACCGAGGTCTCGTAGTGACCGCGCTCCATGCCGAAGTTGCCGGCGAGGCCGCAGCATCCGGAGAGCTCGGTCACGCGTACGCCCGCGCGCTCCAGCAGCTTCCGGTCGGCGTCGAAGCCCATCACGGAGTACTGGTGGCAGTGCGGCTGCACGACGGCCTCGAGGCCGTCCAGATCCGGCGGCGTCCATCCGGCGGCGGTGAGCGCCTCGGCGAGCGTGCGCGTCGCAGCGGCGACGCTCGCCGCACGCGGGTCGTCGGGGAACAGGTCGGGCAGATCGCCGCGCAGCGTCGCCGTGCACGACGGCTCGATGCCGATGATCGGAACCCCCGCCTCGGCGAAGGGGCCGAACACGTCGAGCACGCCGCGCAGCCGACGGCGCGCGCCGTCGAGCTGACCGGTGCTGATCCAGGTCAGACCGCAGCACACGTCCTCGTCGGGCACGCGCACGGAGTATCCGGCATCCTCGAGCACGGCGATCGTGGCCTCGACGGCCGCCGGGTGGAAGGAGTCGCTGAAGCTGTCGACCCAGAGCACGATCGGCGTCCCCTCGGCCGGGCGGTGCGGGGCCCTGCGCTTGCGCGCGCGATAGGGCGTGGCGGCGAAAGCCGGCATCCCCCTGCGGGGGTCCATGCCGCCGAGTCTCATCCCGAGCCGTCGCAGCGGGGCGATCCCGGCGACGGCGTTGACCAGACGGGGGGCGATGCCGGCGACCCTCGCCCAGCGGGGCAGCCATCCGAGCACGTAGTGCGGGATCGGGCGCAGTCGACCGCGGTAGCTGCGGTAGAGCACCTCCGACTTGTACTGCGCCATGTCGACGCCGGCGGGGCAGTCCCGCGAGCACGCCTTGCAGCTCAGGCAGAGGTCGAGGGCCTCGTGCACCTCGGCGGAGCGCCAGCCGTCGGCGACGAGGGAGCCGTTCGCCATCTCCTGCAGGGTCCGCGCCCTCCCGCGGGTGACGTCGCCCTCGTCGCGAGTGGCCTGGAAGGAGGGGCACATGAATCCGCCCGTGTCCGCCCGGCACTTGCCGACGCCGACGCAGCGGTGTACGGCCCTGGTGAAGTCGCCGCCGTCGTGCGCGAAGGAGAAGCCGCCCAGCGCGGGCAGCGCGTGCGCGGCGGGGCGCCGCAGATCGGCGTCGAGCGGGGCAGGGTCGACGATGACGCCGGGGTTCAGCAGGCCGCGCGGGTCGAACAGGCTCTTGAACTCGGCGTGCAGGGCGAGGGCCTCGGGGGAGTACATCAGCGGCAGCAGCTCGCTGCGCGCTCTCCCGTCGCCGTGCTCGCCGGAGAGCGATCCGCCGTGCGCGACGACGAGCTCGGCGGCCTCCTGCACGAAGCGGCGGAACGCCGTGCCGCTCTCCTCCATCGGGATGTCGAGCCGCACGTGGATGCAGCCGTCGCCGAAGTGGCCGTAGGGGAGACCCTCGACCCCGTGCGACGCCATGAGCGTCTCGAACTCGCGCAGGTAGGCGCCGAGGCGTTCGGGGGGCACGGCCGCGTCCTCCCAGCCGGGCCACGCCTGGTTGCCCTGTGGCGTGCGACCGGCCAGTCCCGCTCCGTCCTCGCGGATCCGCCACAGTGCGGAGGCCTCGGCGCCCGCCGGCACGATCCGCACCGCCGTGGTCGCACCGGCGGCGGCGATCGCCTTCGCCGTGCGCATCGCTTCGTCGGCGTCGGCGCCGCCGGCCTCGACGAGCAGCCAGCCGCCGCCTGCGGGGAGATCGGGCACGGAGCCGCTGCCGCGGTGGCGGCGGATCACCTCGACGAGCCGGGCGTCGAGGCCCTCGATCGCGAGGGGACGGAGGGGCAGCAGCGCCGGCACGGCGTCGGCCGCTGTGGCCATGTCGGGGTAGCCGAGCACGACGAGCGCCGGTGCCGGTGCGGCGGGGACGAGGCGCACCGTCGCCTCCAGGAAGGTGGCGACGGTGCCCTCGGTGCCGACGAGGGCGCGGGCGAGCCGGCCTCCGTTCTCGGGGAGCAGATGCTCGAGGGAGTATCCGCTGACCTGGCGGCCGAAGGTCCCGAACTCGGTGCGCAGCACGGCGAGGTTGCGCTGCACGAGCTCGCGCAGACCCGGCACGGGGTCGAGTCCGGCGGCGGCGGTGAAACGGCGGCCCGTGCCGTCGACGACGTCGAGTGCCAGCACGTTGTCGGACGCTCTCCCGTACGCCAGGGCGTGCGATCCGCAGGCGTTGTTTCCGAGCACTCCGCCGATCGTGGCGCGCATGTGCGTCGACGGGTCGGGGCCGAAGCGCAGTCCGTGCCGGCCGGCCTCGCGGTTGAGCGCGGAGACGATGACGCCGGGCTGGACACGTGCGGAGCGCGCCTCCGGGTCGATCTCGAGGATGCGGTCGAGGTGCACGGAGGTATCGACGACGATGCCGGTGCCGATGGCGTTGCCGGCGATCGAGGTTCCCGCCCCGCGCATGGTGAGCGGGATGCCGTGCAGGCGTGCGACCTCGGCGGTCGCGACGAGGTCCTCGGTCGACCGGGGCGAGACGACGACGGCGGGGACGAGGCGGTAGTTCGAGGCGTCGGTGGTGTAGAGGGCGCGTCGGGCCGAGTCGTCGGACACCTCGCCCTCGATCGCGCGGCGCAGATCGGCGACGACCTCGCGGGTCGTGGAGGGCTGGAGGACGCCGACCGTCACGCCGGTCCCCACAGCGACGCCCGTCCGGTCAGCGGGTCGCGCCACACCGGAGAGCCGTCGTCGCGGAAGATCGGCCCGGGGAAGTCGGAGATGAACTCGATTGAGATCCCGTCGAGCGCGTCGGGGTCGGTGAAGCAGATGTGCATGCGATCGCCGGTGCCGACCGAGTGCGCGTCGAGGGGGAGACCCGCCTGCTCGGCGGCGTCCTGGGCGCTCTGTGCGCGCACGGCGAGATGGTGGAATCCGACGCGGTCGGGGCCGTGGGATCCGGTGCCGGTCACCTCGAGCAGCTCGATGTAGGGGGCGGTGGTCCGGGAGACGCTGAAGCGGGCGTCGTGGGCGTGGGGGACCCCGTCCGCGGTGTCGACGTAGTGCTCGGAGCGGTAGCGGCCGATGGGGCTGAAGTCGCACCCGAGCGCGGCGCTCCAGCGGGCGATCGCCTCCTCGAGCCGAGGGACGAGGATGCCGATGTGGTCGATGGTCTGCACGATGTCAGAGTAGGTCGCCGCCGAGGCGCGGGATTGCCTGGTCGTGCCGCGTACTTGCGCGGGTGTGCCGGGCGGGGCTCGTTGCACGATCGTGATGATCCTGACCTCTTGCCAGGGAACGATGACACGTGTACGTTGACACGAGTAACCCCGATTTACACGTGTAACCGGATACCCGCCCCGGTCCGTGTATCACCCGGAAGTTTGCCTACGAGGAGGTAGCAGATGATGCGCGCCGTGCTCCGCACCGAGACCGTCGTGAACCGGTCGTTCGACCAGCTCGAGATCGCATCGGTCCCGTCGGGATCGACGTACCGGATCGAGGACACGGATGCCGGCCGCTGGCCGTTCATCGCGCTCTTCGCCCGACGCGGCGGCGCGAGCGTGCACGGCCGCCTCCGGATCGACCTCGGCGAGGGCGACTTCGCCGTGCTGGGCAACCGTGCTCCCGTCCAGGTGCATGCCGGAGAGGACTCCGAGATCCTCGCGATCCTCGTGCCCGCCGCCGCACTCGGGCCGCAGGCGTCGCGGATGCAGGACGCGGAGGGGACCGTCTGGTCCACCGCCGACGGCACGGCCAGCATCGTCGGGCACCTTCTGAACGGCCTCGCGGCCCAGCCCCGCGACTACGCGCCCGCCAACCCCGGTCAGCTCGTGCACCACGTCGTCGGGCTGATGGCGCTGCTGTGCTCGGACGCCGTTCTCGACGAGGACAGGCACGGACGGGGCCGTCTCATGCAGATCGCGAAGGACTTCATCGAGGAGCACCTCGCCGACCTCGATCTCGGCCCCGAGCTCATCGCCGCGCACACCAACGTCTCCACGCGCACGCTGCACCGCATGTTCGAGGCGGAGGGAGCGACGGTCCGCGGCTGGATCCGCGTACGCCGGCTCGAGCACTGCCGCGTCGAGCTCGCCGACCTCGCCTCGATGCACGTGCCGGTCAGCGCCGTCGGCTCGCGCTGGGGTCTGTGGGACGCCGCCCACTTCAGCAGGCTGTTCAAGAACGCCTACGGCGTCTCCCCCCGCGGATACCGTGCGCGCATCGTCGCGCAGCGCCCGGCATCCGCAGGCCGCCGGCCGGTGGCCGCATCCATGACCTGACCCGCGTCCCTCGCCCGCAGGCTCCCGCAGCGCCCGCCCGTCCCGGGGCGGGCGCTGCGGCGTCGGCCACGACCGCGCCCCGGTCGCGGCGAGGAGGCGCGGGCGCGCAAGACCGGGGCCGCGGGGCGCAAGAGCCCCGCGGGCGACTGCGGGAGCGTGGATCACGCACAACACGGAATCGGAGAGTGACAGTGAGAGAACTGGGTGTCGCGATCATCGGCGGCGGATTCATGGGCCAGGCGCACAGCCTCGCCTACGCGGTCGCCCCGATCAGCGCCGAACTGGGAGCGACGGTGCGACGCGCCGTGCTCGTCGACAACGACCCTGCAGTGGCGGAGAGCGCCGCCGCGCGCCTCGGCTGGGACGAATGGGCCACGGACTGGCGCGAGGTCATCGGCCGCGACGACATCGACATCGTCGACATCTGCACGCCGCCGCAGCTGCACGAGGAGATCGCGCTGGCCGCGATCGCCGCGGGCAAGCACGTGTTCTGCGAGAAGCCCATCACCAACCTCTCCGCCGAGGCGCGGGTCATGGTCGACGCCGCCCGCGAGGCGGGCGTGGTCACCCAGGTCGGCTTCAACTACCGCCACACCCCTGCCGTCGCCTTCGCACGCAGGCTGCTCGACGAGGGTCGCCTCGGCGTCCCGCTGCAGTTCCGCGGGACCTACCTGCAGGAGACCGGCTTCTACAACACCGACCCGAACCGCTGGCGCGCACGCAAGTCGACGGGAGGATCCGGCGCCTCCGGAGACATCGGCTCCCACGTCGTCGACGTCAGCGAGTACCTGCTCGGCGACATCGTGCGCGTCAGCGCCCTGCTCCGCTCCAAGGCCGCAGGCGCGGACTCGGGATGGCGGGACGACGGCGAGCGCGTCGGCGAGGACCTCATCGACGACGGCGGCGCCTGGATCTGCGAGTTCGCCTCCGGGGCCATCGGCACCTTCGCCGCGAGCTCCTACGCGTCCGGCCGGAAGAACCGTCTGTTCTTCGAGCTCGACGCCTCGCGCGGGGCGGTGGAGTTCGACTGGAACAGCCGCGAGGAGTTCCGCGTCTCCTACGTCGACGAGGACAGCGACCACCGAGGCTTCCGCACGGTGCACACCAACACCGAGCACCCGGACGGATGGTGGCGCCTCGCCGGGCTGGGCATGGGGTACGTCGAGGTCTCCGCGATCCAGTTCCAGAAGTTCGTGCGGGCGATCGTACAGGGCGACGACGCCGTGCGGCCCACCTTCGTCCACGCGCTGCACGTGCAGCAGGTGATGGACGCCGTCGCCGAGTCCGCCCGCACCGGCAGCTGGGTCGACGTCCCCCGATCGGAGCAGGCATGAGCGAAGACATCCGCTTCGGCGCGAACATCATCACGTTCTTCGAGAGCGCCTGGTGGGGCCTGCCCGCCAAGATGCGGCACGCGGAGTGGACCACCGAGGTGCTCTCTGACCCCCGTCGCTACTTCGACGGCATGCTCGACGGCGTGCGCGACGCCGGCCTGCACGGTCTCGAGCTCGCCCCCGACCCCGGCGGGTTCGAGGGCGCGCTGCTCGCCTACGGGTCCGCCGCCGCCTTCCGCCGCGCCCTCGAGGAACGCGACCTCGTGCTCACCTCCAGCTACGGCGCCGGACGGGGGTACGTCGGCGAGGCGATGCAGGATGCCGCGCTCATCCCGCGCGCCGACGACTACATCCGCAGGCACTGCGAGTTCCTCGTCGAGCTGGGGGCCGACACGATCACCTTCGGCAACGTGCCCCGGTCCCGGTTCGGACTGGGCGACCCCGACGACACCGCACGCCCGGAGGACTTCAGCGCCCCCGTGGCGCGCGAGGTGCACGAGCGGTACGCCGACCACATGAACAGGCTGGGGGAGATCACCCGCTCCTTCGGGGTGAAGATGGCCATCCACACCGACGCGTACTCGATCTGCTGCCGCAACGAGGACATCGCGACGGTGCTCTCCCTGACCGATCCCGACACAGTGCAGCTGTGCCCCGACGCCGGTCACATCACACTCGACGGAGGGGATGCTGTGGAGGTGCTCCGCGCCCACATCGACCGCATCCCGACCATGCACTGGAAGGACTGCATCGGCCCGCTCGGCGGGCACACGCTGCGCGGCGACGCGAAGGCGCGCCACGACGTCATGCTCACCTCCTTCCGCATCCTGGGCTCGGGCACGGTCGACTGGCGGGAGTGGATGGCGATCCTCCGCCGGAACGCGTGGAGCGGCTGGGCGATCGAGGAGATCGACAACTCCTTCGACCCGGTGAGCGAGCTGCGCCAGGGGCTCGACTTCTTCCGCCGCGAGCTCGCCCCGATCGGAGCATGAGGTGAGCGCCATCGCCCCGGAGCCGTGGCACGTCGCGACGCACGGTCGCGCGGACGAGCCGTTCGGCGAGCTGCGCGACATCCTCGCCCGGGTCGTCGCCGCGCAGGGCGCTGGTGGGGCGGCCCTGGCGCTCTACCGCGACGGCCGGCTCGTCGTCGACCTCGTCGCGGGGGAGTACCAGGAGCGCTCGCTGCAGTCGGTGTTCTCCGTGTCGAAGGCCGTCGTCGCCCTGGCGATGGCGCGTCTGCACGACCGCGGCGAGATCGATCTGGACGCTCCGGTCGGCGATGTCTGGCCGGAGTTCCGCAAGACGTCGACGGCCGGGATGACGACACGGATGGTGCTGGCACATCAGTCCGGACTCCCGGCCGTCGACCGCGAGCTCACCCTCGAGGAGCTCGCCGCAGGAGCCGAGGACGACGTGATCGGCACACAGGAGCCGTACTGGCGGCCGGGCACGGCGCACGGCTACCAGGCCTTCACCTACGGCACCCTCGTCGACGGCGTCCTGCGCAGGGCGACCGGCCGCGGCGCCGCGGAGCACGTGCGCACGGAGATCATCGAGCCCCTCGCAGTGGATCTGTGGCTCGGGCTGCCCGAGACCGAGGAGCCGCGGGTGCGCCCCGTGCTGCGACCGCGTGCTGCGGTGACCGATCGCGTCCTGCGCACCCAGCAGGCGGCGACGATCCCCCCGGGACACATCGGCCGTCTCGCGCGCACGACCGACGTCTACAACGCCCGGCTCTTCCGCAGCGCGGGCTTCCCGGCCGTCGGAGCGGTGACCGACGCCCGTTCGCTCGCCCGCGTCTTCGCCGCCGCGATCGACGACGTCGACGGGGTGCGCCTGCTCTCGCCCGACGCTCTCGCCCGCACGGTCGCCGTCCGATCCGACGGCATCGACCGGGTGCTCGGCATCCCGATCCGTTTCGGCTCCGGCGTGCAGCTGCCCTTCCCCCAGCTTCCCCTGCTGGGGCCGACGTCGTTCGGGCACGAGGGCGCCGGCGGCTCCGTCGCCCTCGCCGATCCCGCATCCGGCATCGCGCTCGCCTACACGACCGACGTGTTCCCCCCGCTGATGGGCGCGGGTATCGGGTTCGACACCCTCCTCTCCGCGATCCGCTACGCACTGACCAGCACCGAAGAAGGGCCATCCACGTGACCGCACCGCTCATCGAGCACATCGGCATCCTCGTCCCCGACCTGGAGGAGGCGATCGCGCGCTGGAGCGCGGCGACCGGCTACACCTTCAGCCCGATCGCGCGATACCGCACCTCGAACTACACCGACCACACCGGCCCCGAGCACTTCCACGACGCCCGCATCTCCTTCTCCAAGGAGGGCGGCCCTCGCATCGAGCTGATGGAGGTCACCGGGGACGGCACTCACGGGCCGGCGGAGACGGGCATCCACCACCTCGGATTCACAGGTGTCGAGGACTGCGCTGGGAGGATGCGGGAACTGGACGAGCGGGGCATCGGCCACGACGGCGTCGCCTACGACGACGAGGGCAGGATCCTGCTCTGGTTCACCGAGAAGTCGGCGCTCGACGGCATCCGCCTCGAGTTCGTCTCGCCGCTGCCCGGGCCCACCGTCGCCGACGACGGCAGTGCCCTGTGGATCGACCCCGCGACCGGCCGCAACAGCCTGTGGGGTCCGCCAGAGCCCGCTGCGTGAGCGGGGTGCTGACGGGGTTCGTCGTCGTCGGCTCGATCATCGCCCTCGGCTGGCTGCTCCGTCGCGCAGACGTGCTCCCCGGAGACGGCTACCTCGTCCTCAACCGCGTCTCGTTCTACGCGGCGACGCCGGCGCTGCTGTTCACCGTGATGGCGCGCGCCGACCTCGCCGACGTGTTCTCGCCGCACATGGTCGTCGCCGTCGCCGCGTTCGCCGGAGCGGCGCTGGCCTACCTCGCGATCTCCGCGCTGTTCTTCCGTGACGGATTCGGCACGACCGTCGTCGGGATGACGGCGTCGGGGTTCTCGAACAACAACAACATCGGGCTGCCGATCACCCTGTTCGTGCTCGGCGACGTGCGGTACGCCGCGATCGTGCTGCTCATGCAGACGGTGCTGGTGACCCCGTCCTTCCTCACGTCGCTGATCGCGGCGTCCGGAGGGTCGCTCAGCCGAGCCCGCCTCCTGCTCTCCATAGTCAGCAACCCCGTGATCCTCGCATCCGCCGCCGGCCTCGCCGCGGCATCCCTCCGCGTCGAGCTGCCGCAGCCCGTCTCCGCGCCGCTGGAGATGGTTGCGGGGGCGGCGATCCCGCTCGTGCTCCTGGCGTTCGGCGCCTCTCTCCCCGGTGCGCGTCCGCTGCGCGCGGGCACGATGATCTCGCGCCCTCTCACGGCGGCCGCGGTCAAGTGCGTGCTCATGCCCCTGATCGCCTATGCGGTCGCGCGCGGGCTGCTGGGCATGTCGGGTGCGGCGCTGTTCGCCGCCGTGCTGGTCGCCGCCCTTCCCACCGGGCAGATGGTGTTCAGCTACACCGCGAGATACGGCGTCGCCGTGGGACTGGCCCGCGACACCGTGCTCGTCACCACGGCGGCGTGCGCACCGGTCATGATCGCGATCACGCTGGCACTGGCGCCGTGACAGCGCTGCGTCGCCGCTCGGAAGCCGTGCTCGCCCTCGTCTGCGTGCTCGTGCTCGCGCTGAACCTGCGCACCGCCATCCCCACCATCCCGCCTCTCCTCGACGCGATCGCCACGGACTTCCCCGTCGACGAGACGGCCCTCGGCCTGATCGGCGCCGCACCGTCCGCATGCTTCGCAGTGTGCGGCTTCGCGGCGCCGTGGCTGGCCAGGAGGCTCGGTCTCGAACGCGCCGTCGTCGTCACGCTCCTCGTGATCGGCGTCGGACACGCACTGCGCGGCGGCGCCACGAGCGCCACGACGCTGCTCGCGGCGACGGCGGTGACGCTCGGCGCCGTCGGCCTCGGGAACGTGCTGCTCCCGGCCATCATCAAGCGCTACTTCCCCGCGAGGATCAGCGCGCTCACCGCCGTCGTCGGCTTCGTCTACTCCCTCGCGACCGGTGCCGCCTCGGCGATGTCCGCACAGCTGGGGCACGCCTTCGGCTGGCGCGTCTCTCTGGCATCCTGGGGCATCCTCTGTGTCGCGGCCGTGATCCCCTGGATGATGATGGCCCGCGAGCATGCCAGGGCCGACCCCGCCGGACTGGAGGAGGTCGCCCCGGAGGCCGACACTCTCGGCCGCGTCTGGCACTCGCCGCTCGCGTGGGCCCTCGCGGTCGTCTTCGGATACGGCGCCATGGCGATCTACAGCCTGTTCACCTGGCTCCCCGCGATGCTGCGCGACCTCGCCGGCATCCCACTGGCCTCGTCCGGCGGCCTCATCGCGCTGTTCGCCCTGATGGGCATCCCCATGAACGTCGTCATCGTCGTGCGCGGCGGGCGGGCGTCGTGGCATCTGCCCTTGATCGTCGTGGGGGTCGTCGCGTTCGCGGCCGGATACGCCGGGCTGCTCGTCGCACCGGCCGCCGCCACCGTGCTGTGGGTGGCGTTGCTCGGGCTCGGGCCGTTCATGATGCAGATGGTGCTCGTGCTCCTCGGCATCCGCACCCGCACCGCGCGGGGCACGGTCGCCCTGGCGGCCTTCGTGCAGGGTGTCGGCTTCGCCCTCGGCGCCGCCGGACCCCCGATGATCGGTGCGCTGCACACGGCGACGGACGGCTGGACCGCGCCCCTGGCCGTCATGCTCTGCGCCCTCGTGCTCCCCCTCGCGGCCCTCGCCCTGCTGCTGCGTCCGCGCATGCTCGAGGACGACTGGCATCCCCATCGCGGACGATGGCGGTAGCGGACAAGAGCCCTGTCCGACGCGGCGGCACGATCGTGACATGTCCGCAGCCCTGCCGTCCCCCGTCCTGCCCGCCCTCCGGGGCGGACCTGCGCTCGGCTGGGCGGTGCTCGCCCCTGGGCGCATCGCCACCGCGTTCGCGACCGCGCTCACAGCGCACACCGACCACCGGATCGTGGCGGTGGGCTCGCGCGACGGGGCTCGCGCGGAGGAGTTCGCGGCCCGGTTCGGCATCCCCCGCGCGTTCTCCGGGTATGAGGCGGCCGTGGCCGCGCCCGGAGTCGACGCCGTCTACATCGCCGCACCGCACACCCTGCACCTGCCTCTCGCCCGCATCGCGTTCGCCGTGGGGCGGCACGCGCTGATCGAGAAGCCGCTCGCCGCGACCGCGGCCGATGCGCGTGCCATCGCACGGGAGGCGGCGCAGGCCGGGGTGCTCGCGATGGAGGCCATGTGGACCCGCTTCCACCCGTGGGTGTCGGTCGCCGACAGCCTCATCGTCGACGGCGCGATCGGGGAAGTGCGCACCATCGGCGCCGAGATCGGACGGCCCTTCCCCGCGGAGGAGGGCGGCCGGCTGTTCGACCCGGAGCTCGGCGGCGGCGCCCTGCGGGACATGGGGGTGTACGCAGTGTTCGTCGCCCGGCACTTCGGCGGTCCCCCTCTCGATGTGGTCGCCGGCGGCACCCGCACCGAGAGCGGTGTCGACGCCCAATCGACCCTGGCCGTCGGCCTGCGCGGCGGGGGCCGTGCAACGGTCTCCTCGACGCTGGAGTGCTTCACACCCAGCCGTGCGTTCATCGCGGGACCGGGCGGCAGCCTCCGTGTCGACGGCAGGTTCCCGATGCCGGGCGACCTCGGGTGGTACGGACCGGACGGGGAGCACATCGCCACCTACCGCGACGAGACGGGACTCACCGGCCACGCGGCCCTGGCGCGTCAGGCGGCCTGGATGGCGGAGCACATCGCCGACGGCCTGCGCGACTCCCCGCTGCATCCGCTGGCCGATGCGGTCGGCCAGATCGAGACCGTCGAGCGGGCGCTCGCGCAGTTCTGAGGTGGCGCGCGAGGGGCGCTCGATGGCGGAGACATGCAAGATCGCGCCCCCGCGGAGACCTACGCTGGCAGTCATGGTCAAGCAACTTCGTGTCGCCGCGGCGACCGTCCTGAGCGAGGAGCTGTGCGAGCTCATCGAGACGATCGAACCGCGCGTCGAGGTCGTGCGAGACCAGTCGATCATGCCGCCCGCCCGCTACCCCGGAGACCACGGGGGAGACCCCGCCTTCGTGAGGACGCCGGAGCAGCAGGCCGCCTTCGACGCGATCGTCGACGGCGCTGACGCCCTGTACGGGCTGCCGGACGAGAGCGCGACCGCGCTGCGGAGGACCGTCGCCGCCAACCCCCGGCTGCGCTGGGTGCACACCTCGCGCGCCGGGGGCGGGGCGCACATCAAGGAGGCCGGCCTCTCCGCCGAGGCCTTCGAGCGGATCGCGTTCACGACATCCGCGGGCGTGCACGCCGATCCGCTCGCCGAGTTCGCGGTGCTCGGCGTCTTCGCCGGGGCCAAGGACCTCGACCTCCTGCAGCAGGCGCAGCGCGCCCACGAGTGGCGGCTGCGGTGGACGCTCGGCTGGGTGAGCCGCCAGCGCGTCGCGGTGGTCGGCCTCGGCAGCATCGGCCGCGCCGCCGCAGGGAAACTGGCGGCGCTGGGCGCGACAGTGGTCGGCGTGCACCGGCGCGCAGTCGATGTGCCGGGGGTCGCCGAGCTGCGCCTCATGGAGGAGCTGCCCGCCGTGCTCGCGGAGGTGGATGCCGTCGTGCTCGCCCTCCCCGGCACCGACCTGACCCATCACCTGTTCGACGGGCCGATGTTCGCGGCCATGAAGCGCGGCATCACTTTCGTGAACGTGGGCCGAGGAACGACCGTCGATGAGACCGCGCTCATCGGCGCGCTCCGGGACGGCACCGTGGGCTACGCCGCCCTCGACGTGTTCGAGATCGAGCCGCTGCCGCAGTCCAGTCCGCTGTGGGACATGGACAACGTGATCGTGAGCCCGCACGGGGCCGCGATCACCGTCGAGGAGGACCGGCTCATCGCCGAGCTCTTCGCCGACAACGCCACGCGCCTGCTGGACGGACGTCCGCTGCGCAACGTGGTCAACACCCACGAGTTCTACTGACAGCACCCCGGTGCGTCCGGCAGGTGCAAGTCGCCGTCGGCCCCCGGCAAGACCGACGCCTGCCGCCCGAGCAGAGTAGTCACCACCGATCAAGAGACCCGGAGCGAGAATGAGCACAACGACCGACGTGAAGCGCGTGTCCCGCGCATCCGCCGGCGCCGACCCCACGGGCGGTCGCCCGCGACGCCGCCGCCGAGGCGGTGCCCTGTGGTGGTTCCTGGTGCCTGCGCTGATCCCGTATCTGTTCGTGGTGATCGTGCCGTCGATCCAGGGCGTGACCTTCTCCTTCACCGACTGGAACGGCCTCAACCCCGACTTCAGCTGGATCGGACTGGACAACTACGTCCGCCTGTTCAGCGACAAGGCGGCGGTTCGCGCCGTCGTGAACACCGTCGTCCTCGCCGTGATCGTCACGGTCTTCGAGAACCTCATCGGCCTCGGCCTCGCGCTCGCCCTCAACACGCGCATCAAGAGTCGCAACGCGCTGCGTCTGGTGTTCTTCGCCCCCGTCGTCGTGCTCTCTGTCGTCGTCGCGTTCCTCTGGCAGTTCATCTACACTCCGAGCGGGCCGATCAACCAGGTTCTCGAGGCGGTCGGCCTTGGCGAGCTCGCCCACAACTGGCTGGGGGATCCGCAGCTCGCGCTCGGCTCGATCTCCGTCATCATGATCTGGCAGTTCGCCGGCTATGCGATGGTCATCTACCTCGCCGGTCTGCAGGGCGTCCCGCAGGAACAGCTCGAGGCGGCGGCGCTCGACGGGGCGGGCCCGTTCCAGCGCTTCTGGTACGTCGTGCGTCCGCTCCTGGCTCCGGCCATCACCGTCAACCTGATGCTCGCGCTGATCCGCGGCCTCATGGCGTTCGACCAGATCTGGGTCACCACGCAGGGAGGACCGGCCCAGTCGACGGAGACGCTCTCGACACTGGTCTACCGCAACGCCTTCCAGTACGGCGAGTTCAGCTACAGCGCGGCGATCGCGGTCGTCCTCTCGCTGTTCGTCGCTGTTCTCGCGATCGTCCAGTACCGCTTCCTCAACCGATCGGAGGGCAACTCGTGAACCGCTACACCTGGCGCACCGGCCTCGGAGAGACGGGGATGCTGATCGTCGCCCTGATCTTCCTCTTCCCGATCTACATCCTCGTCAACATCGCGGTGCGACCGGCCTCCGACGCATCGTCGCCGATCGCGCCGACCACGGATCCCACATTCGCGAACTTCGTCGAGGCCTGGAACGCCTCGGGGCTCGGCATGGCGATCCTGAACAGCGTGATCATCACGATCGTCAGCGTCGCGATCATCGTGGTGGTGTCGGCGATGGCGGCCTATCCGCTCGCTCGCGTCACCGCGCGCTGGTCGTCCGGAGCCTTCTACTTCTTCATGATCGGGCTGCTCCTGCCGTTCCAGCTCGGCCTGATCCCGCTGTACACGACCATGCGGCAGCTCGGCCTCCTGGGCGGCATCCTGCCACTGATCATCATCTACGTCGGCCTGCGCGTGCCGTTCTCGCTGTTCCTGTATGTGCAGTTCCTGCGGCAGATCCCCGTGGACTACGAGGAGGCGGCGTCCATCGACGGAGCCAACCGGTTCCAGGCATTCACGCGTGTGGTGTTCCCGCTGCTGCGCCCGGTCACCGGAACCGTGCTGATCCTCAACGGTCTGTTCACCTGGAACGACTTCCTCCAGCCGCTGCTCTACCTCAGCGGAACCACCAACCGCACCGTACCGGTGGCGGTGTACAGCTTCGTCGGCGAGTTCACCTCGCAGTGGGGCGTGATCTTCTCCGCGCTCATCATCGGGGTCATCCCCGTGCTGATCGCGTTCTTCTTCCTCCAGAAGTCGCTCATCAAGGGGCTGGCCAGCGGCGTCAAAGGCTGAGCGCACACCGAGCCCGGTCATCGGGCGCACACACAGCAAGAAAGGTATCGATGGTGATGAAACTTTCGAGAAGCACGGCCGCACTGGCCCTGACCGCCGCGGCCGCCCTCGCCCTGGCCGGATGCTCGGGGTCGAGCACCCCGTCGTCCACCGGCGACGGCAGCGGAGGCAATCTCCTCACTATCTCGTGGAAGGGATCGGAGAAGGCGGGCATCGACGCCGTGGTCGCCGCCTACAAGGAGAAGAACCCCGATGCGGAGGTCGTGGTCAGCATCGCGGACACGGAGCAGTACCAGGCGACGCTGCGCACGCAGCTGGCCGCCGGCAGCGCCGCCGACGTCATGTACATCTGGCCTGCGGACGGCAACCCCGGAGCGCTGCGTCAGGTCGCCCCCGGTGGCTTCCTGCGTGCGCTCGACGACCGCGACTGGGCAGGCGACTACCCCGAGTTCATCGAGGAGCAGCTCAGCTACGACGGCAAGGTGTACCTCATGGGCAACCTGGTCAACGCGTTCGGCGCCATGTACAACCAGAAGACCCTGGACGAGGTCGGCCTCACCCCACCCGCGGCATGGCCCGACGTGATCCCGTTCTGCGAGGCGGCCACCGCGGCGGGCAAGTACGCCTACGCCCTCGGAGCTGCGACGCTCAACAACGTCCAGAACGCGGTCTACTCGATCGCGCCGACCACGGTCTACGGTGCAGATCCCGACTTCGATGAGAAGCTCGAGGCCGGCGATACCTCCTTCGAGAAGGAACCAGGATACGTGGAGGCCTTCGACAAGTTCCAGGAGATGATCGACGCGGGATGCTTCAACCCCGACTCGACCGGCGTCAACAACGACGCGATGCTCGCGATGGTCGCCGACGGCACGGCCCTGGGCACGATGCCCAGTGCGCTGCAGCTCTCTGCACTACGCGCCCTCGCCGGTGATGCGCAGATCACGTTCGCGCCGTTCTCGGGCGGCGACGACGCCGACAGCGGCATCCTCGCCGCGGCGAGCTCCGGCGGCGCCGGAGTGAACGCCAACGCGAAAAACATGGACATGGCCCTCGACTTCGTCGACTTCCTGGGTTCTGCGGAGGGCGCCACGGCGTATGTGCAGGCCATGAAGGGCCCGGTCGCCGCGCTGCAGAACCCGGACATCGACCCTGGGCCTGACGCGCTCACCCTCATCACCGACTACATCCAGGACAAGCGCACCGTGCACTTCCTGAACCAGTTCTGGCCGACCGCGCGGGTCGAGCAGGCGATGTTCTCGGGTCTGCAGGGAATGCTCACCGGCGACGTCTCCGCATCCGATGCCCTGAAAGGCATGGACGCGGAGTACCCGCGCTAGCAGCGGGACCGGTGCGGGGCGGAGCGCGTCTCCGTCCCCGCGCCGGGCGCTGCTCGCGTCTTCGCATGAGGTGCGTCAGAATACAACGATGGAGGATGGCACATGGCCGTACCCGGGCAGATGCCCCCGAAACGGGTGACGACGGCCGACGTCGCGAAGGCGTCAGGGGTATCGCGCGCGACGGTCAGCTACGTGCTCAACGACGTCCAGGGGCGGGCCATCTCGCAGGCGACGAAGGACCTCGTGCTGGAGACGGCGCAGCGCCTGGGCCACATCCCCCACGGGCCCGCGCGCTCTCTGCGCACCGGACGCAGCAACGTCGTCCTCGCGCTCGTGCGCGACTACACGATCGGCTACGTCGCCGATCGGCTCATCGAGGAGCTCGACCGCGCCCTCGCCGTGCGCGGCCTTCTGCTTGTCGTTCATCGCTTCGAGGAAGATCAGTACTCGTTGTCCGAGCTGTGGGGCATGATCTCTCCCGATCTCGTGGTCTCGATGGGAGGCCTCTCCGTTCCCGCGCCGCCGGACACGTCCCCGGTGCGGCTGCTCGGCGTCCACGGCATCTTCCCCCACCATCGCGCAGGGCAGATCCAGATCGAGTACCTGCATGGCCGCGGTCACCGCGACATCGGTTACGCGGCTGTGGAGAAGCCACGGGTGCAGCTCGTCGCCGACGACCGCTACGAAGGGGCGCTGAAGGCCGCTGAGGATCTCGGACTCCCTCCGCTCAGGGTGCGTGCGCTGACGCTCGGCGATGTCGACGGCGCGAACGCTGCGCTCGACGACTGGCTCGACGTCGATGATCCGGTCACTGCCATCTGTGCGCACAACGACGAGATGGCGCTCATGCTGATGTCGGCACTGCTGTCGCGCGGCGTGCAGCCCGGGCGCGACATCGCGGTGATCGGCGTCGACAACATCCCGATCGCGCGGATGAACGTCACGACCGTGGAGATCAACATCGACGCCTACACGGCCGTCATCGTGGACCGGGTCATGCGGGTCGTCGACGGCGAGCGGCCGGAGGCTCACCCCGGCCCCATAGACAACCCGGACCTGCTGCGGCTCATCGTCCGGGAATCGGCCTGAGGCCGGTGGCTCTGAGGGGTGATTCGACGTCGCCCTCGCACAAGAGCGGTTGGTGGAAGCGAGAGAGGCTGTAGGACATGACCCGTCACGACACGATGAGCCTCGTCCTCTTCTACAGCCCCTTCGGACGCCTCAACTACAGCTGGCGTCGTCCATCGAGCGGCATCGAGGATGTGATGACGCTGGACTACGTCGCGCGGGCTGCCCGCGAGGCGGAGGCCGCGCGGTTCGATGCCATCTTCCTCGCCGACAAGCTGCGGCGCGATGGCACCGACTTCATACAGATCGAACCGCTGACCACTCTCGGCGCGCTTTCCGCGATGACCGAGCATATCGGCCTGGTCGCCACGGTCTCCACCACCTTCTCCGAGCCGTACAACGTCGCGCGCATGCTGTCGCAGATCGACTTCCTCTCCAACGGGCGCGCGGCCGTGAACATCGTCACCTCCACCGAGGGCGACGAGAACTTCTCCGGCTCCCTGCCGCCGAAGGCGGAGCGGTATCGCATCGCTCAGGACTGGCTGGACGCCGCGATCGGACTGTGGGACGGGTGGGATCCGGATGCTGTGCGCAACGATCGCGCCGGCAATGTGTGGGCGGATACCTCCAAGATGCATGCCGCCGACCACGTCGGCCCGTATTTCCAGGTGAAGGGTCCGCTGACCGTTCCTCGTTCGCCGCAGGGGCGTCCGGTGATCGTGCAGGCCGGGCAGTCGCCGGAGGGCATGGACTACGGCGCCAGGAACGCCGAGATCGTCTTCACCGCGAAGAACGAGTTCGACAAGGCGGTCGCCTTCGCCGCTGAGATGAGGGCTCGCGCCGACGGATTCGGCCGGGACGGCTCGATGCTGCGGATCCTCCCGGGGGTGGTTCCCATCGTCGGCTCCACGGATGCCGAGGCGGAGGAGATCGCCGAGGAGATCGCCGGGCTTTACGAGCTGTCCGATGGCATCGCGTACCTCAGCCTGCTGCTGCTCGACGTGCGCCTCGACGATCTCGATCCTGATCTGCCTATCCCGATCGACCGTCTGCTGACTCTCGAGGAGGCTCAGCAGAGCCCGAACCTCCACGCCAGCCGCTACCCGAACATGTACCGGATCATCGTGGAGGATCGTCCGACCCTGCGCGAGCTCGTCAAGACTCGAGCGAAGGCCACCGGGCACCAGTTCCTGATCGGATCGGCCTCCCGCATCGCCGACAAGATGGAGCACTGGTTCCGCAGCGAGGCGTGCGACGGGTTCACCGTCATCCCGCCCTACATGCCGGAGGGCCTCACGAGGATCTGCTCGGAGCTGGTGCCAGAGCTGCAGAGACGAGGCCTGTTCCGCACCGAGTACCCGGGCACGACGCTCCGCGACACGATCCAGGGCGCCGCTCGGTCGCGTGTCTGAGAAGCGGAGCCGGATGTCTCCGTCCCTCCGGATGGAGCACCCGACCTTTCCATTCGATCCCATTTCCTATAGGATTAGGGCGCGGCCCTGACCGCATCCGCTCATCCACGAGGAGACCGCAATGACGCGCTTGTTCAACGACCCCGACGACTTCGCCGCCGATTCGGCTGCGGGCTTCGTCGCGGCATCCGCCCGCTGGGTGCGCCCGGTCACCGGCGGCGTCGTCCGCTCGACGCGAGGGGCCGATCCCACGGTGTCCGTCGTGATCGGCGGCGGCAGCGGACACTACCCGGCGTTCGCCGGACTGGTCGGGCCAGGGCTCGCGCACGGCGCCGTGATGGGCAATCTCTTCGCCTCGCCCTCGGCGCACCAGGTGCACGCGGTCGCCACGGCGGCCCATGAGGGACGCGGCGTGCTGCTGAGCTACGGCAACTACGCCGGCGACGTCCTGCACTTCACGCAGGCCCAGGAGCGCATGCGCGCCGCCGGCATCGACTGCCGCACGGTCACGGTCACCGACGACATCTCCAGCGCCCCCGCATCCGAGCGCGAGAAGCGGCGGGGCATCGCCGGCGACCTCGTCGTCTTCAAGATCGCGGGAGGAGCGGCCGAGGAGGGGCGTGATCTCGACGAGGTGGAGCGCGTGGCCGTGCTCGCCAACGAGCGCACCCGTTCGCTGGGCGTCGCCTTCAGCGGCTGCACCCTGCCCGGCGCGGACGAGCCGCTGTTCACCGTGCCGGAGGGGCGCATGGCCGTCGGCCTCGGCATCCACGGGGAGCCGGGCATCGACGAGGTCGACGTGCCCACCGCCGCAGGGCTCGCCGAGCTCCTCGTGTCGTCCCTGCTCGCCGAGGTCCCCGAGGGCGTCGACGTCCCCGGGGCGCGAGTCGTGCCGATCCTGAACGGACTCGGCAGCGTGAAGTACGAGGAGCTCTACGTCGTCTACGCAGAGGTCGACCGTCTGCTCGCCGAGGCGGGCGTCACGGTCGTGTCGCCCGAGGTGGGCGAGTTCTGCACGAGCTTCGACATGGCGGGCGCCTCGCTGACCCTGCTGTGGCTCGACGACGAGCTCGAGCGGCTCTGGCTCGCCGCGTGCGACACCCCGGCGTTCCGGCGGGGTGCGGTCGAGGGCCGGATCGCGGTCGACACGGTCGAGGACGCGGAGGAGGAGGTCGTGATCGGCCAGGCCAGCGCGGAATCCCGCTCGGCGGCGGCGACGATCGCCGCGGCGCTGGACGCGACGGCGCGGATGCTGGACGCCGAGGCCGACGAGCTGGGCCGCATCGACCGCATCGCCGGCGACGGGGATCACGGCATCGGCATGCAGCGCGGAAGCCGTGCGGCCGTTGCCGCGGCGTCGAGCGCGGCAGAGCGCGGCGCCGGTGCGCGCACCGTGCTGCACCACGCCGGCGACGCCTGGGCGGACAAGGGCGGCGGCACATCCGGTGCCATCTGGGGCGAGATGCTCGTCGCGCTGGGCGATGCGCTCGGCGACGAGGCTCCCGTGGACGCGGCGGCGGTCGGCGCTGGCATCGGCCGGATGAAGGACGCTGTGATGTCCTTCGGCAAGGCGACCGTCGGCGACAAGACCATGATCGACGCCATCGTCCCGTTCGCCGACCGGCTCGCAGAGCGGCTCGCCGAGGGGGCCGGTCTCGTCGAGGCCTGGACGGATGCCGCGCAGACCGCCGAGGACGCGGCGCAGGCCACCGCTCGGCTCACCGCCAGGCTCGGCCGCGCGCGTTCGCACGGCGACAAGAGCATCGGCACACCCGACCCGGGCGCGGTCTCCTTCGCGCTCATCACCCGCACCGTCCTCGACATCCTGAAGGGGGATGACTGATATGGCACTTCGACTCGTGATCGGATCCGACGACGCCGGCTTCGACTACAAGGAGCGCATCAAGGCCGACCTGCTCGCCAACCCGCTCGTCGCCGAGGTGGTGGACGTGGGGGTCGACGCCGACGGGCACACCAACTACCCGACCATCGCGACCACGGCCGCGGAGCGGGTCGCGGCGGGCGACGCCGACCGGGCGATCCTCATCTGCGGCACCGGGCTCGGCGTCGCGATCGCGGCGAACAAGGTGAACGGCATCCGCGCCGTCACCGCGCACGACTCCTTCTCGGTGGAGCGCTCGGTGCTCTCGAACGACGCGCAGGTGCTGTGCATGGGCCAGCGCGTCGTGGGCATCGAGCTGGCACGCCGCCTCGCGGCCGAGTGGCTCACCTACACGTTCGACCCGCAGAGCGCCTCAGCGGACAAGGTCCGCGAGATCTGCGCCTACGAGGGCAGCTGAGCCGGAGCCTTCCATGCTGATCGGCGCGAGCCTCAAGATGTACTTCTCCCACGCCAGGACCCTGGCCTGGGTGTCGGAGGTGGCGGAGATCCTGGCCGCGCACCCGGCTCGCGACGAGGTCGCCGCCTTCGTCATCCCGCAGTACCCGTCGATCCCCGGCGTCATCGAGCGCGCAGGTCGTCTCGCGGTGGGCGCGCAGGACGTCGCGACCGCGGACTCCGGCGCGTTCACGGGCGAGGTGTCGGGCGCCGTGCTGGCGGAGATCGGATGCCGCTATGTCGAGGTCGGCCATGCCGAACGGCGGCGGATGTTCGGCGACACCGACGAGGTGGTGGCCGCCAAGGTGCACGCCGCACTGCGCAACGGCCTGGTGCCCATCGTGTGCGTGGGGGAGTCGGAGCGCATGGGCGCGGCCCAGGCGGGCGAGGTCTGCATCGCGCAGATCCGCTCCGCGCTGTCGGACGCCGATGCCGCGGGCGTGGACGGCGGGATCGTGGTCGCGTACGAGCCGCTGTGGGCGATCGGCGCCCCCGCTCCGGCCGACGACGAGCACATCCGCGGCGTGTGCGGACGACTGCGCGCGCATCAGGCGGAGGGCGGGCGCACGGCATCCGTCATCTACGGCGGCAGTGCGGGACCCGGCCTGCTCGCCCGCATCTCCGACAGCGTCGACGGCCTGTTCCTCGGCCGGTTCGCGCACGAACCGGGCGCGGTTCGTGACATCCTCGATGAAGTGGGGATGCTCACCCGGTGAGCGACCCGGTTCTGGGAGGTACGGATGTCCACAGCACGTGACGGCAGCCTGCAGGGGCTGGATGCGACGATCGAGCGTCGAGGACTGCGCGATCACGTGTACGAGCGCATCCTGCAGCTGCTGCTGAGCGGCGACGCCGCACCCGGCGCCCGCCTCTCGATCGACACGATCGCCCGGCAGCTCGACGTCTCGCCCACGCCCGTGCGGGAGGCGATGGTGCAGCTCGAGCGCACCGGGCTGGTCACGCGCGAGGCGCTGAAGGGGTACCGGGTGGCTCCTCCGCTCGGAGCGCAGCAGCTGCGTGAGCTCTTCGACGCCCGCATCATGCTCGAGTCCCGCGCCGCCCGCCTCGCCACTCCGGCCACGCCCGAGATGCTCGAGGAGCTCCGTGCGGCGGAGGAGGAGCACCGTCACATCGGCGAGCGCGTGATCACGGCGCTGCGATCGGGATCGACCGACGTGGAGCTCACGACCGCCTACTTCGCCGCGGACGCCGCCTTCCACCGCGTCGTCTTCGCGCACTGCGGCAACCGCTACCTGACCGAGATGTCCGAGTCTCTGGGCGCGCAGCTGCACCGGATGAGGCAGTCGGTGCTGCACGGCGTCACGGACGTGCGCGAGGCCATCGCCGAGCACGAGGCCATCGCCGACGCCTTCGCCGGTGACGACCCCGACGCTCCGGAGCGCCTGATGCAGCGCCATATCGAGCAGGTGCGCGCGCGTTCCCTCGATCTCGAAAGGGTCTGAGCCCTCGGCGCCCGCCGGGGCGCGCTCTCATCCCGGCGTGCGTGCGGGATCCAGGGGGAACCCGCACTCGGTCGCCGTGGGCGCTCGCCCGTTCGCGCTGCCCGATCCGCCCGTTCGCAGGCTGCCGGGCTCGCACGTCCGCTCGCCCCGCCCGACCCGCCGTGCGCGCCCTCCTCTTCGGTGCTCGCGTGTCCGGCATCCGCCCTCGCCGTCCGTCTCGGATCCTCTCGGAAGATCGTTCTTGACTCTGCACCTATTTCCTATAGGATCTAGGAAGAGCTGAAATCCCGCTCACCATCTCGTCAACGGAGTCGTCATGACCGCAACGCCGCAGCCCCTCACCAGCGAGAACTGGCCCATCGCCGTCTGCATGCACGGGTTCGCGCCCGTCGCCGCCGACGGCACGCGCCTGCACGACGCGCCGGCCGAGACCTGGGACGGCGTCTTCCGTCAGATCGAGCGCCTCGGATTCACCGCGGTCGAGATCGCCGACAGCCACATCCGCCCGTCCGAGCTCGCTCCCGAGCGTCGTGCCGAGCTCAAGCAGATCGCCGGCAGCCACGGGGTCGAGCTCATCTCCGTGCACGTGCAGCGCCAGAGCGTGATCGAGCCGGGCAAGGGCGAGGAGAACCTCGCCTACGCGCACCGCGCGATCGACGCCGCCGCCGAGCTCGGCATGAGCGTCTTCTCCACGGGCCTGCACCAGCCGTTCAGCGAGGCGCAGCGCAAGGCGCTCTGGTTCTGGACCGCCCAGGGCCCGGTCGACCCCGACGACGCCGAGACCCGTGCCCTGGCCGTCCGGCGTCTCCGTGAGCTCGGCGAGCACGCGGCATCCGTCGGCCTGCCGATGGCGCTGGAGATGTACGAGGACACCTACCTCGGCACCGCCGACAGCGCCGTCCGGCTGATCGAGGAGATCGGGCTCGACAACGTCGGCCTCAACCCCGACATCGGCAACCTCGTGCGCCTGCACCGCCCGATCGAGGACTGGCGGGAGATGCACGAGAAGACCCTGCCGTATGCGAACTACTGGCACGTGAAGAACTACATCCGCGACGAGTCCGCGGACGGCAGCTGGCAGACGGCCGTGCCCACCAGCCTCGAGCTCGGCCTGATCAACTACCGTGCCATGGTCGCCCGCGCCCTCGAGCTCGGCTTCAGCGGCCCGTTCCTCATGGAGCAGTACGGCGGTGACAGCCTCGGCGTCTGCGCCGGCAACCGCGACTACCTGCGCACGCTCCTCCCCGAGCCCGCCGGCGCATGACCGCCATCGACAAGGAGAATGAGATGACCGAAGAACGTCCCGTCTACGCGGTGATCGGCAGCGGCTACATGGGCGGCGGCATCGCGCAGTCCCTGGCCCTCTCCGGAGCCGACGTGCGCATCGCCGACGTCGACATCGACATCGCCCGCGGCAACCGCGACCGGCTGATCGCCGAGGCCGAGCAGTTCGCCGCCGACGGCCTGTTCCCCGCGGACGCGCCGGCCGTGATCGCCGAACGCCTCACCGCCGCGACCATCGAGGACGCGGTCGCCGGCGCGAGCTTCATCGAGGAGGCTGTGCCCGAGAAGATCGAGATCAAGCACGCCACCCTGCGGCGCATCTCGGAGGCCGCGGCCCCCGACGCGGTGATCGGCAGCAACACCTCGACCATCCTGATCGGCACGCTCGCCGAGGCCGTCAGCAACCCCGGTCGCTTCCTCGGCGTGCACTTCTCCAACCCGGCCCCGTTCATCCCCGGCGTCGAGCTGATCCCGCACGCGGGCACCGACGAGGCGGTGCTCCCGGTCGTCGAGGCGATCGTCGCCGCCACCGGCAAGGAGACCGCCCGCGTCAAGGACGCGACCGGCTTCGTCCTCAACCGCCTGCAGTACGCGCTGTTCCACGAGGCCACCCAGCTCGTCGAAGAGGGCGTGGCCAGCCCCGAGGACATCGACACCATCGTGCGCACCACCTTCGGCTTCCGGCTGCCGTTCTTCGGCCCGTTCGCGATCGCCGACATGGCCGGGCTCGACGTCTACGCGTTCTGCTACGCCTCGCTGCAGACCGAGTTCCCCGAGCGCTTCGCCACCCCGCAGGCGCTGAAGGACCTCGTCGACGCGGGCAAGCTCGGCACCAAGTCCGGCGCCGGCTTCCTCGACGTCCCCGCCGACCGCACGCCCGAGCTCGTCGCGTACCGCAACAAGGCGTACGTCGCGATGAAGAAGCTCGTCGACGAGCTCGGCCCCGCCCCGATCCACCCCGCTCAGAACTGAAGGACCTGTCATGGCAACTCCCTTTCCCGCAGAGCGCACCGTCATCCTGACCGGTGCGGCGAGCCCGCGCGGCATCGGCCGCACCACCGCCTTCTATCTGGCTGAGCGCGGCTGGAACGTCGGCATCATCGACGTCGACGGCGAGGCGGCCGAGCGGACCGCCGCCGAGGTGGCCGAGGCGCACGGCGTGCGCGCCGCGGGCGCCGGAGCCAACGTCGCCGACCGCGAGCAGGCGGTCGCCGCCGTCGATGCGCTCGAGGCCGCCCTTCCCCAGGTCGTCGCGCTCGTCAACTTCGCGGGCGTCTCCTCGCCGGTCCCGTACCTCGAGGTCACCCCCGAGGAGTGGCGCCGCGTCCAGTCGATCAACCTCGAGGGCGTGCACTGGGTCACCCAGCGCGTCTCGCGCACGCTCGCCGAGAACGGCGTCGGACGCCTCGTCGGCATCTCCTCCGTCTCCGCGCAGCGCGGCGGCGGCACGTTCTCGAAGACGCCGTACTCCGCGTCCAAGGCCGGCGTGATCGGTCTGATGCGCTCGATCGCCCGCGAGCTCGGCCCGCTCGGCGTCACGGCGAACGTCATCTCTCCCGGCCCCATCGACACCGACATCATGGGCGGCACCCTGACCGACGAGCGCAAGGCCGCCATGGCCGCAGACGGCGTGCTGCCGCGCATCGGCACCCCGACGGACATCGCCGCCGCCGTCGCCTACCTCATCAGCGAGGACGCCGGATTCGTGACGGGCCAGACCCTGAACGTCGACGGCGGACTCTACATGCACTGAGCGAGATCATCGTGACCCGCACCTGGTCCAAAGGGCGCATCGGCTTCCTGGTGCTCGGGGTGATCTGCGTGGCCGTCGGCCTCTTCCTGATCATCCCGGCACTGGGCGCCTGAGCCCACAACCCCCTTTCGACAACCACTCAAAGGAGAGTCCCCGTGTCCCATCCGGAGTTCGGCCCCGCCACGCGGGCCAACGTCACGGTCGCGCAGGACCTGCTGTCCAGCCCGCACCTGACCACCGGCATCCGCAAGGCCACCTTCCGCCTGATGCCGATGCTCATCATCCTGTACTTCGTCGCGTTCCTCGACCGCACGAACGTCGGCTTCGCCGAGGCGGCCATGGAGGTCGACCGCGGCATCTCGGCCGGCGCCTACGCGCTCGGCGCCGGCATCTTCTTCATCGGCTACGCGCTGTTCGAGATCCCCTCGAACCTGCTGCTCGACAAGTTCGGCGCCCGCTTCTGGCTGGCGCGCATCGCCATCACCTGGGGCATCGTCGCCGCGGCGTTCGCCTTCGTGAACGGCGAGACGATGTTCATCATCCTGCGCTTCCTGCTCGGCGTGACCGAGGCCGGGCTCTTCCCCGGCGTGATCATGTTCCTCGCGCAGTGGTTCCCGAACAAGCGCCGCGTGCAGATGTTCGCCCTCTTCTACCTGGCGCAGCCGTTCTCGCAGATGCTCGGCGCCCCGCTCTCCGGCGGCCTGATCAGCTTCGGCGACTCGGTCACCCCGTGGGCCGGCTGGCAGGTGATGTTCTTCGTCGAGGGCATGCTGGCCGTGATCGCCGGTATCGCCGCGTTCTTCTTCCTCGTCGACTCCCCGCAGAAGGCGAAGTTCCTCGACGACGACGAGAAGAGCGCGCTGAAGGCGGTCATGGAGCACGAGGACTCCGTCAAGGAGTCGGACGGCCCTCGGGGCATCGGCGCCGCCCTCATCAGCTGGAAGGTCTGGTACTTCACCGCCATCTACTTCTGCCTGCAGATCGCCGTGTACGGCACGACCTTCTACCTGCCGCAGCAGGTGTCGAGCCTCATCGGCGAGTCGGTGGGCTGGCAGGTCGGCCTCGTCTCGGCCATTCCGTGGGCGGTCGGGCTCTTCGCCTGCTACTACGTCGGCAAGCACGCCACCACGGTCAAGCGCCGCCGCACCTGGGGCACGCTGTTCTTCCTCATCACCGGCGTCGCGATCCTCGTGTCGGCGTGGGCGGGAGCGAACGGTCAGGGACTGCTCGGCATCGTGGCGATCACCTTCGCCGTCGCCGCGTTCCTGTCGACCGGTCCGATCACCTGGTCCTTCCCGACCTCGTTCCTCACCGGCGCCGCCGCGGCCACCGGCATCGGACTCATCAACTCCCTCGGCAACCTCGGAGGGTTCGTCGCCCCGATCATGCGCACCGGCGTGAACGAGGCGGTGCCCACCGACAGCGGCGCCTGGGGCGTGGTCTCGCTCGGGGTGTTCGCCTTCGCGGCGGCGATCCTCATGTGGGCGACGCGCTTCTTCAGCGCGAAGGCCGACGCCCTGCTGGTCGCGGACGTGACGCCGGGCCACTGAGAACGGCGGGGCGCCCCTCCGGGCGGCGCCCCGCCCCCGGTACCCCAGACCTCCGACGAAGGAGAGAAGACATGGTGCGATCGACGATCGCCTTCATCGGCCTCGGCGCGATCGGCCTGCCGATGGCAGAGAGCATCGCCAGGGCCGGATTCGACGTCCTCGGCGTCGAGCCGTCCGAGACGGGGCGCGCACGAGCGGATGCCGTCGGCATCCGCTCCGTCCCCTCGGCGGACGGGATCGCGGACGCCGGCACCGTCGTCGTGATGGTGGCCACCGCGGAGCAGCTCCGCGCGGTCGTCGACACCGCGCTCGACGCGGTGTCCGTCGCGGGGACCCGCTGGATCGTCATGTCGACGGTGGGCCCCGAGGCGATCCGCCGCGAGGCCGAGCGCATCGTCGCAGCGGGCGGCCGGATTGTCGACGCCCCCGTCAGCGGCGGCGTGGCGCGAGCCGCGACCGGCGAGCTGACGCTGTTCGTGTCGGGCGCCGCGGAGGACGTGGACGCCGTGCGGCCGGTGCTCGAGGCGATGGGGACCGCGCACGTCGTCGGCGACGCGGTCGGCGACGGGCAGTCGGTGAAGATCGTCAACCAGCACCTGTGCGCGGTGCACATCGCCGCGGCCGCGGAGGCGCTCGCCCTCGCCGAGAGCCTCGGGCTCGACGCCGGGTTCGTGCTCGACGTGGTCGGCCAGGGCGCGGCCGCGTCGTTCATGCTCTCCGACAGGGGACCGCGGATGCTGCAGGGCCCGGACGCCCCGGTGCGCAGCCAGGTCGGGATCTTCGTGAAGGACACCGGCCTGGTCGCGGACGCCGCAGCCGGAGCATCCGTCCGCCTCCCCGTGCTCGCCGCCGCCCGCGAGCGCTTCCTGCAGGCCGCCGCGGCCGGTCTGAGCACCGCCGACGACTCCCGCGTGATCGAGACCTATCGGGCGGAGGACGCATCGTGAAGACGGTCGTGCTCGACGACGATCCCACCGGCACCCAGTCGGCCTCCGGCGTGACCGTGCTGCTCGACTACGACGCCGCGCTCATCAGGGACGCGCTCCTGGGCGCCGACAGCGTCTACGTGCAGACCAACTCCCGGGCTATCGACGAGGCGGCCGCTGTGGCCCTGGTGTCGGACGTCCGCGACGCCGCCCGCAGGGCGGCCGCCGAGCTGGGCGCGCAGGTGCAGTTCGTGCTGCGCGGCGACTCGACCCTCCGCGGTCACGTGTTCGCCGAGACCGAGCAGTTCCTCGACGAGGACTCCGTGATCGTGTTCAGTCCGGCGTTCCCGGACGGCGGACGCACCACGGTCGACGGCGTGCACCTGGTGCGCATCGACGGCGTCGACGTGCCGGCGCACCGGACCGAGTACGCCGAGGACCCGGTGTTCCCGTTCTCCTCCGGGATACTCGCGGAGTACGTCGCCGAGAAGTCGGGCCGGCAGGCGGTCGGAGTGCCGCTCGCCGACGTGCGGTCGGGGGCCACGGCCTCGGCGATCGCCACGGCTCCGGCCGGCGCCGTGGTGCTGCCGGATGCGGTGACGAACGACGACATCCGGCTCATCGCCGAGGCGATCGCCGTCGCACGCAGGGCCGGCCGCTCGGTCGTCGTCCGCAGCGCGGCCCCGCTCGCTGCGGCTCTCGCCGACGTGCAGAGCACGGGACTGCTGCCCCGCCCGCTGCTGAGCGCCCCGGTGCCGACGCTGCTCGCCTGCGGCTCGCACACCGCCGGGGCGACGGCCCAGCTGGACGCCGTGTCGGCGGTCCACGGCCCGGCCGTCGTCATCCCGACGGCCGACGCGTTCGCGGATCCGGTCGCGGCGGGCCTCGCGGCCGCCGACGCCGCCCGCGGGCAGCTCGCGGCGAGCGGCCTCGCGATGGTCTCCACCGAGCGGCACCGCCTGCCCGAGCACAACACGCTCCGGCACGGAGAGCTCGTGATGCAGGCGCTCACCGTCGCCGTGCGCGCTCTCATGCCCGAGGTGGAGGCCGTCGTCGCCAAGGGCGGGATCACCTCGGCCGAGCTCGCCCGCACCGGGGTGGGGGCCACGCGCGCAGAGGTCAGAGGGCAGGTGATCGCCGGCGTCTCGGTGTGGGACCTGGTCTCCGCCGAAGGCGACCCGCGGCTGTACGTCGTCGTCCCCGGCAACGTGGGCGACGCATCCGCCCTCACCGACGTCCTGAGCGCGCTCGGACGCTGACCCGCGGGTCCGCAGCGGACCCGCGCACACACCTCACGACAGGGAACAAAGGAGTGAACATGTCGAACAGCACGACCACGCAGGCCGCGGAGAACCGCCGGCAGCGCGACCGGAAGAAGGTGAAGAACCTCCGCTACTGGATCCTCGGGTGGCTCCTGATCGCGGGAGTCCTGAACTACATGGACCGCTCGTCGGTGTCGATCGCCGCCCCGTTCATGATCGAGGAGCTCGGCCTCAACAAGACCGACATCGGCCTGATGGGCGCGGTGTTCTCGTGGACCTACGCGGTGTGCCAGCTGCCCGTCGGCTACCTGATCGACAAGCTCGGCGCCCGGCGCATCTACTTCCTCGCCGTCGGCGTGTGGTCGATCGCGACGGCGCTGATGGCCGTCGGCCACTCGATCGCGCACTTCCTCGCCTTCCGCTTCCTGCTGGGCATCGGCGAGTCCCCGAACTCGCCCAACTCCAGCAAGATCACCACCGCGTGGTTCCCGCGCGAGGAGCGCGGCCAGGCCGCCGGCATCTGGGACTCGGGATCGAAGTGGGGCTCCGCGATCGCGCCGCCCGTGCTCACCGTGCTCGCCCTCGGGCTCGGCTGGCGCGCGATGTTCCTCGTGCTCGGCGTCGCCGGTCTCGTCCTCGCCGTCTCGTTCTGGGCGTTCTACCGCGCCCCCGAGGACGAGAAGCGCCTCTCCGACGAGGAGTACCGCTACATCCTCGCCGGACGTGACGACGCGCAGGCCCCCAGCGCGCACCTGCCCTGGCTGCGCTTCTTCCTCTACCCGCAGACCTGGGGGATGATCCTCGGCTTCTTCAGCTCGATCTGGATCTGGAACATCTTCATCACCTTCCTCCCGCTGTTCCTGCAGGAGAGCCTCGGCGTCTCCATCGCGAACACCGGCTGGATCGCCGCCATCCCGTACCTCGCCGCAGCCCTCGGTGCGATCTTCACCGGCCGGGTCACCCTCATGCTGGTCCGGCGACGGGGCATGACCTCCATCGGCTCGAAGAAGGTCATCCTGGTCTGGGGCTGCATCGGCCTCGGCATCCTGCTCTGCATCGTGCCGTTCGTGCGCGACCTCACGCTGGCGATCGTCGTCCTGTGCGTCGCCCTGGCCCTCGTGGCCGCGATCCAGGCACAGTCCTGGGCCCTCACCAGCGACATCGTGCCGGACTCGCACGCCGCGCGCTTCGGCGGGATCATGAACTTCGGCGGGTACTTCGGCGGCGCTCTGGCCCCGGTGCTCACCGGCGTGGTGCTCGACGCGACAGGGTCGTACGTGCCGTCGTTCATCGCCGCAGGCGTGATCGCGGCGCTCGGGGCGGTGTTCTACGGACTCCTCGTGCGACGGCCCATCGCCTCGACGCCCACCGGCACGATCCAGGTCCCGGCGAAGTGAGGATGCCGAGATGACCGAACCCTACGTCGTCGGGCTGACAGCCGACGGAGCGGACGCCTCCGGGGAGACGATCTTCGGCGACATCGGGCTGGAACGGCTGACCGCAGCCGGCCTGCAGTGGCGTCTGCTGCCGGAGATCCCCGCGCACGGCCCTGTCGACCCCTCATCCCTCGACGGGGTGGACGCGGTCGTCTCGTTCGGGCACATCCCCTTCGACGCCGAGCTCGTGCGCCGGGCGCCGAGGCTTCGCCACGTGGCGCGCTTCGGCGCCGGATACGACGGCATCGACCCGCAGGGCCTCGCCTCGGAGGGAGTGCTCCTCACGACCGCTCCGCAGGCGGTGCGCGCGCCGATGGCGCTGTCGGCCGTCACGCTCGTGCTCGCCTGCGCGCACCGGCTGGTGGAGAACCACATGGCGGCCTCGACCGGCCGGTGGGCCGAGGAGCGGGGCCGGCACCGGGGGATCGGCGTGCACGGACGCGTCGCCGGGATCGTCGGCTTCGGCAGCGTCGGATCGCTCGTGGCAGAGCAGCTGCAGGGGCTCGGCATGACGGTCATCGCCCTCGACCGGCCGTCGGCGCGCGAGCGTGCGGCCGAGCTGGACGTGGAGCTCGTCGATCTGGGCGAGCTCGCCCGGCGCAGCGACGTCGTGGTGGTCACGGCGGCGCTCACCGCGGCGAGCCGCCACCTCGTCGACGAGGCGTTCCTGGCGCAGATGCGCCCTACGGCCTACCTCGTCAACGTCGCGCGGGGAGGGCTGGTCGACCAGGCGGCGCTCACGGTCGCGCTGCAGGAGGGGCGCATCGCCGGCGCCGCGCTCGACGTGCTCGAGCCGGAGCCGCCCAGCGCGGACGACCCGCTGCTGAGACTGCCCACGGTGATCGTGACCCCGCATGCGCTGTGCTGGACCGCCGATTTCACGCGCGAGGTGTCGACCTCGGTGATCGACTCGGTGATCGCCGCCTCCCGCGGCGTCGTCCCCGAGACGGCGCTCGCCGATCCGGGCTCGGAGTGGCGCGGCGCGGCATCCTGATCGGCCCGGCCCGGCCCGGCCCGGCCTTGCCCGCCCCGCTTACGCGCCGACGCCCCTGCTCATCCACGTGGACGAACAGGGGCGTCGCAGGTCGGCAGGGGCGTCGGCGAAGAGGGCGGATGCCGACGGGCGCGAGCCCGCCGGCTCAGCCGCGGCTCAGGCGCTCGTAAGGCGCGAGAGCTCGGCGACGAAGGCGTCGACGTCCTCCTCCTGGGTGTCGAAGCCGCACATCCAGCGCACCTCGCGCCGGGCGGCATCCCAGTCGTAGAAGCGGAACGACTCGCGCAGCCGGTCGGCCACGCCGTCGGGGAGCGTCGCGAAGACGCCGTTCGACTGGGTCTGCTGCGTGAACCCGACGCCCGTGATCGAGCCCTCGGCGATGCCGGCCTCGATCCCGCCGCGCAGGCGCCGGGCCATCGCGTTCGCGTGCGATGCGTTGCGCAGCCACAGGTCGCCCTCGAGCAGCGCGATCAGCTGCGCCGACACGAAGCGCATCTTCGACGAGAGCTGCATGTTGAACTTGCGGGAGAAGAGCAGCCCGTCTGAGGCCTCGGGGTTCAGCACCACGATCGCCTCGCCGAGCATCGCGCCGTTCTTGGTCCCGCCGAAGCTGAGCACGTCGACGCCGGCATCCGTCGTGAAGGCGCGCAGGGGCAGGCCGAGGGCCGCGGCCGCGTTCGAGATGCGGGCTCCGTCGACGTGCAGCTTCATGCCGCGCTCATGGGCGTGGTCGGCGAGCGCCCTGATCTCCTCCGCCGTGTAGAGGGTGCCGAGCTCGGTCGACTGCGTGATCGAGACCACGAGCGGCTGCGAGCGGTGCTCGTCTCCCCAGCCCCAGGCCTCCCGGTCGACGAGCTCGGGCGTGAGCTTGCCGTCGTCGGTGGGGACGGTGAGCAGCTTGAAGCCGCCGATCTTCTCCGGGGCGCCGCCCTCGTCGACGTTGATGTGCGCGGTGGAGGCCGCGATCACGGCGCCCCAGCGCGGCAGCATCGACTGCAGGCCGGTGACGTTGGCACCCGTGCCGTTGAAGACGGGGAAGGCCTGGGCGGTCTCGCCGAAGTGCGAGCGGAAGACCTCCTGCAGACGCTCGGTGTAGGCGTCTTCGCCGTAGGCGATCTGGTGCCCGCCGTTGGCCTCGGCGATCGCGGAGAGGACATCGGGGTGGATGCCGGAGTAGTTGTCGCTGGCGAATCCCCGGATCGCGGGGTCATGCTGAATGCTCACCGATCGATTCTATTCAGCGTGCACGCCCTATCGGATGTCGGAGCCCCCGCCTACCCTCGAATCAGTGTGAGGGTGGACATGCCGTTGTTGCGGTGGTTGGGTCCTGAGCACTGGTGGTTTGGCTCGTAGCCTCGTTGCCGCCCCGTTCGGGGTTGGCGGTCATGGTTATTGCCGACTGCCGGTGTGA
>Ga0222419_100218_pt1 | contig 88479 bp, 77 predicted proteins | sample 1B20Ametagenome_FD_182474 | JGI IMG/M metagenome (GOLD analysis project Ga0222419, IMG submission 182474) | Enriched microbial communities from leaf-cutter ant dump, University of Wisconsin, Madison, United States - 1B20A (version 2) | ecosystem: Environmental > Terrestrial > Nest > Insects nest...
CGCTGCGCTGCGGATCAAGACCCACTACGCGCAGAGTGGCCAGCGCCCGATCGTGGTCAATACGATGGCTGACCGTGCGCTGTGCGACATCGTTGCGACCAGCGGCGCGCTGATGCTGGACGTGTTCGCCCCCTTCATCGGTCCGCTGGAGGAGGAACTGGGTACCAAGCGTTCCGGTGCGGTGAACCGTTCACACGGCATGGTTGATTTCGACAAGTACGAGGCGCGCATCAACGCGACCAACTACGCGCTCTCGCATGACGACGGCATCGACGTGAATTACGCCGACGCCGACCTGATCCTGGTCGGGGTGTCGCGTTCCGGCAAAACGCCGACCTGTCTGTACATGGCCTTGCATTACGGGGTCAGTGCCGCCAACTACCCGCTTACCGACGAGGACCTCGAGAAGCTGGAGCTGCCTGCACGCCTGCGGCCTTATCGCGACAGGCTGCACGGGTTGACCATCGATCCGCTGAGGTTGGCGCAGATCCGCGAACAGCGTCGTGCAGGCAGTCGTTACGCGACGTTGGAGCAGTGTCGCTGGGAACTGGAGCAGGCCGACCGGCTCATGCGCCAGGCCAACATTCCCAGCCTCAACACCACGCACGTGTCGATCGAGGAGATCGCCAGCAAGATTTTCGACCGCTTCGGCATTGAGCGGACCATGTTCTGATTCATCGATGGAGTTTTCGCGTTTTCATGAGTGCCGTACTGGACCATCCCCGCAAGCTGTTGCCAGGGCGTTTCGAGTTCCTGATGGGCCTGTATGCGGAGAACTATCACCGGTTGACGCGCTTGTTCGCACCGCAGCAGCTGGCACCCGGGCAGTACGTCTCCCGCGCGGGTGACGGGCTCGACGTGCACCTGCATGTGCAGGAGTGCCATCCGTACACGCTGGAGCTGGAGCTCACCTACGATTTCGTCGATGCGCATACCGGACAGCGTGCGCCGTCAGCGCAACTGCGCATGTACACCGACGCCCATGTGGCCGAGGCCATGCATTGCCATCCCGGGCGGCACCTGTGGCAGGTGCTCGGGCCGTTTCCGCCGGCGCATACCGTGTTCCAGCATCGGCTGCGCATGAACGGGTTCCTGACGCGCTGGCTCGAGTATCTGGCCGAGCAGGGACACGCGGTGGAGACGCTGCGCTTGCAGTGAGGAAGCGGTTCAGGGAAATCGAAGGCAACAAAAAGCCCGCACAAGGCGGGCTCTTTGCTGGAATAGTGGCGGAGTGGACGGGACTCGAACCCGCGACCTCCGGCGTGACAGGCCAGCATTCTAACCAACTGAACTACCACTCCGCATTTTGGTACAGCACATCCAGCGTTTCTCTGCGAGCCAACTTGGCGTCCCCACGGGGATTCGAACCCCGGTCGCCACCGTGAAAGGGTGGTGTCCTAGGCCTCTAGACGATGGGGACGGATTAAGTTGGTGGAGCCAGGCGGGATCGAACCGCCGACCTCCTGCATGCCATGCAGGCGCTCTCCCAGCTGAGCTATGGCCCCGCCGCTGGAAGCCGAGAAGAATAGGTGCGGTCACGATGTTCGTCAAGCTTTATTTGCAGGTTCAATGCAAAAAAATTCATTTCGACCTGCGCGACCATCAAAGGTGGCGCACACGCTTCGTTTAAGCTGACCCACTTGGCAGCGACAAAGAGTCGAACATGCACGATATCGGTTTCATACGGGATCTCGCCGTGGTCATGCTGGTGGCCGGTGCTACCACGATCCTGTTCCAGCGCCTGCGCCAGCCGGTGCTGCTCGGCTACATCCTCGCGGGTGTACTGATCGGGCCGCATATGCCGGTTACGCTGGTGGGCGATCCCCGAGCGATCGACGACATCTCCAACCTTGGCGTGGTGCTGCTGATGTTCACGCTGGGGCTGGAGTTCAGCGTGCGCAAGCTGCGTGAAGTCGGTCTTGGCGTGTTGCTGGTAGCGGTGGTCGAGGTCGGCCTGATGCTGTGGATCGGTTACGGCATCGGCGGGCTGTTCGGCTGGAGTGGAATGGATGCGCTTTTTCTCGGTGCGATCATCTCCCTGTCATCGACCATGGTAGCCACCCGTACGCTGGCCGAGTCCGGCCAGCGTTACCAGCCTTTTGCCCAACTGGTGGTCGGCCTGCTGGTGGCCGAGGATATGCTGGCGATCATCATGCTGACCCTGCTCACGGCTGTCGCGATAGGTGGCTCAGTGCAGGCGGAGGCTGCATTCACGTTGATCGGTCATCTCGGCCTGTTCGTGATCGTCGGGATGGTCCTTGGTCTGCTGCTGCTGCCGCGGCTGGTGGACTATGTGGCCGGCTTCGGTCGTGACGAGACCTTGCTGGTCAGTGTGCTCGGCATCTGTTTCGGGGCCAGCCTGCTGGCGGCATGGATGGGGTTCAGCGTGGCTTTGGGCGCTTTCCTGGCTGGAGCGGTCGTGGCCGAGTCGCGCAGCGTGGGTCGGGTGCTGCACTTGGTGGAACCGCTACGCGACATGTTTGCCGCACTTTTTTTCGTGGCCATCGGCCTGCGGATCGACCCGGGGATGCTGATGCAATATGCCTTGCCGGCCCTGCTGATTGCCGGTGTGGTGATTGCCGGCAAGACGCTGGCATGCAGCCTGGGCGTGTTTGTCGTTGGTCACGATGCCCGCACCGCATTGCGTTCGGGGCTGGGCATGGCGCAGATCGGCGAGTTTTCGTTCGTGATCGCCACTCTGGGGCTTTCACTCGGCGTGATAAGCGATTTCATCTACCCGATCGCGGTGGCGGTATCGGTGGTGTGCATGGCGGTGTCGCCTTATCTGTCCCGTTCGGCGAACAGCCTGGCCAATGGCCTCGGGCGGGTGATGCCGCGTTCGGTGCATCTGCTCGCCGCGAGTTACAGCGGCTGGCTGGAAAACCTCCGGCCGGTCAACGAGAACGCGGCAATTGCCGCGATGTTCCGACGGTTGCTGTGGCACATCGGGGTCAACGTTCTGCTGGTGGTAACCCTGTTCATGATCGGTGCGTACGTGAATGCACACAACTGGACATGGTTTTCGGTATGGGGCATCAACCGCGATCTTCGCCATACCTTGATCTGGGCGTGCGCTCTGTTCCTGTCGTTGCCGATGCTGATCGCGATATACCGCAAGGCCGAGGCGCTGGGCATGTTGCTGGCGGAGATCGGCATTCGCGAGCGGTTTGCTGGCTCTTATACGCAGGCCATCCGCAATGTGCTGGCAAGGCTCATTCCGTTGGCCACGCTGCTGGCCCTGGCGCTGCTGGTCGGGGCGCTGGGTTCCACCATCTTGCCGCCGCGCGGCATCGCGTTGTCGCTGATCGTGGCTGGCCTGGTGCTGGCAGTGGTGCTGTGGCGCGGCCTGGTCAAAATGCACGCGCGGTTGCAGGCTGCCCTGAAGGAAACGTTGGACAAGCCCGGGCCGCCGGCAGGTGGGCCGGCATGACATCCATTGGCAATTGAACCTTTATACGGGTTGAAGGTCACAGCCCCCAATCGTTGCCAAGACCGGGCAAGCACCGCACAATGCGTGGCCTGCCTCCATCGGGGGGGTCCGGTCGGCAACGCCGGCATACACATATACGAGGGAGTTACGAATGAAGCACTTTCTGCGTCCCACGCTGACGGCGGTTGCAATGGCCGTTGCATTGGGCATGACTGCGGGCGCGACCGCCCAGACCACGGCGGCTGCCGCTCCGGTCGACAAGGCCAAGGCCAGCTACGTGGTGGGTTGGGAAATTGCTTCCCAGGTACCGCCGATCATGCGTGACGAGTTGGATCCCAATGCCGTGGCCAACGCGGTAAAGGCGGCGCTCTCCGGTCAGAAGCCGACCATGAGCGACGATGAGGCCAAGCAGGTTCATGAGGCTTTCATGACCAAGATCCAGGCCAAGTACAAGGCGGAAATGGAGAAGCTTGGCGCGAAGAACAAGGCCGAGGGTGATGCCTTCCTGGCCAAGAACAAGACTGCTGCAGGCGTGAAGACCACGGCCTCGGGCCTGCAGTACCAGGTGATCTCGCAGGGTACCGGCGCCCGTCCGGGTCCGAATGACACGGTCGAAATCAATTACACCGGCAGCTTCATCGACGGCCAGGTGTTCGATGATTCGTCCAAGCACCAGGGTGGTGGCCCGGCCTCCATTCCGCTGGCTGGCGTGATTCCCGGTTTCCGTGAAGGCTTGCAGTTGATGCAGGTGGGTGGCCATTACAAGCTGTTCATCCCGGCCTCGCTGGCTTACGGCGCCGAGCCGCAGCCGCCGATGCCGCCGAATGCCACGCTGATCTTCGACGTGACTCTGGTCAAGACCGGCCCGACGCCGGCCGGCCAGGCTCAGGGCGGCAACTGATCGCACGGGTCCGGTAGTGTCTGGCCGGAAGGGCGCGGAGCAATTCGCGCCCTTCCGCTTTTCCGGCCCCGTGACTTTCCTGGCTGGCGGTAAACGGAGCCACTCGCCAGGCCGGTGACGCAGGGTTGTCACGGTACAAGGCTAAGGTGATTGGTCCACATTTACGGTAGTTGTCACGACAATCATGAAAATCACCATTTTTGGTACCGGTTATGTTGGCCTGGTCACGGGAGCCTGCCTGGCGGAGATGGGCAACCACGTAGTCTGCGTCGATATCGATGCGGGCAAGGTTGAGCGGTTGAAAGGTGGTGATATCCCCATTTATGAGCCCGGCCTGGAATCGATCGTGCAGCGGAATCATGCCGATGGCCGACTCGATTTCACCACGGATGCGGCATCGGCCATTGCGCATGGCGAGGTGATTTTCATTGCTGTTGGTACCCCGCCGGACGAGGACGGCAGCGCCGATCTGCAATACGTATTGGCCGTGGCCGGCAGCATTGGCAGTCATCTCGATGATTACGCCGTGGTGGTGAACAAGTCGACCGTGCCGGTGGGCACGGCTGATCGGGTGCGCGAAGCGGTGGCGTCGAAGTTGGCGGAGCGCGGAGTCGAGGTTGAGTTCGACGTGGTTTCCAATCCCGAGTTCCTGAAAGAGGGGGCTGCGGTGGACGACTGCCTGCGCCCGGACCGGATCATCGTGGGCTCGTCCAGTGAGCGTGCCGTGGCTGTGCTGCGCAAGCTGTATGCCCCGTTCAACCGCAATCACGATCGCATGGTGGTGATGGACGAACGTTCGGCCGAGCTGACCAAATATGCCGCCAACGCGATGCTGGCAACCAAGATCAGTTTCATGAACGAGATCGCCAACATCGCCGAGCGGGTTGGTGCCGATGTGGAACTGGTGCGCCAGGGCATCGGCTCCGATCCCCGCATCGGCTATCACTTCATCTACCCCGGTGCCGGTTACGGTGGTTCGTGTTTCCCCAAGGATGTGCAGGCGCTGGAGCGCACGGCGCGCAGCCATGGCTACGAAGCACATCTGCTCGATGCCGTCGAGTCCGTCAACCGGAAGCAGAAGGACAAGTTGTTCGAGTTGATTTCGCGGCACTTCGACGGCCAGCTTGCCGGCAGGACGATCGCGTTGTGGGGGTTGGCGTTCAAGCCGAATACCGACGACATGCGTGAGGCACCGAGTCGCCGCCTGATGGAGGCCTTGTGGGCGGCGGGCGCGAAAGTACGCGCATTTGATCCGGAAGCCCGGGCAGAGACGCAGCGCCTGTACGGGGTGCGCGATGACCTCGTGCTGTGCGAGCAGGCCGATGACGCGCTGCGTGGTGCCGATGTACTGGCCGTGGTGACCGAGTGGAAGGCGTTTCGCAGCCCTGACCTGGCAGGCATTCGCGAGCTGCTGTCGGATCCCGCGATTTTTGACGGGCGCAATCTGTATGATCCGGCTGTAGTGGAGGAGGCCGGCTTGGCCTATTACGGTATCGGACGAGGTCGCAGCGTGGGACGGAAATGAGTGGACTGGATGACACATTTGCACAGCGGCTCGATGAAATGGAGGTCAAACTGACCTTCATCGATGAGGCCGTGCAGGCTTTGACGAACGCTGATGCGAGCCAGTCGCAGCGGATTGCCGCGCTTGAACAGGCGTTGCGCGATTTGCGCGGTGAAGTGGCGTCGATGCGTGTTGCCCAGGGAGGTGACCCGCACGACGAGCCACCTCCGCCACACTACTGACCCTGCCCTGATACAGACCACGGAATACCAGCATGGCCGAATCCCTGCGCGATCAGCTGCTCAAGAGCGGCATCGTCAAACAGGTCCAGTCCGAACGTACGCGTGAGCCGAAACGGCCAGTTTCAGCGGCATCGGGCCGCTCGCAGCGCAAAGGAGGACGACCGCCGTCTCCGTCTGCGGGGCGCTCACGCAGCCAGAGCCAGGAGGACATCGATCTGGCCAAGGCTTATGCGCTGAGGGCTCAGGCCGAAGTGCGCGAGCGCAAGCGGATCGAGCAGGAGGCTGCTGAACAGGCCCGGTTGCGTCGTGAGCGCAAGGCGAAAATCCAGCGTTTGCTGGACGGCAAGGCCTTGAACAAGGCCGAGGCCGACCAGCCGCGCAACTTCGAGTACGGCGGCAAGATTCGCAGGGTGCATGTCGATGCCGAGCAACTGGCTGCACTCAATGCCGGCGAGTTGGGCGTGGTGCAGCAGGGCGGTCGTTATCTGCTGGTCAGTCGCGAGGTTGCCGAACAGGTACGTGGGATCGACCCGAACCAACTGGCGCTGCTGGTCGATCCGGCGGCAGCAGGCACGAGTGATGATGGTGTGCCTGATGACCTGATGTGGTAGTCCGGCAGGGGTGAGTTTCAATGGAAGGACTGAAAGAAAAGCGCCCGGCAATGCCGGGCGCTTTTCTTTCATGCGGGATGCAGCCATGCGTCTCAGCCAGGTATGCCGGCGTTGGCAAGCCCGTGGTTCTCCCCGGCGAGGGCTGGATTGTCCCAGCCGTTCTTCGGCTTGAACCGGTCGCCGTGGCGTTGCGCCAGTTGTTCGAGTTTCACCTTGAGTTTGTCGATGCCTTCGCTGCGGGCGTAGCGGAGGGGACCGCCACGGAACGGGGCGAAGCCGGTGCCGAAAATCACCCCGGCATCGAGCAGATCGGCATCGTCGACCACGCCATCGGCGAGACAGGCGATGGCCTCATTGACCATCGGCAGGATCATGCGTTCGATCAGGTCCGGTGGCGTCACGTAATCCTTGTCGACTTCGGGTTTTTGCGGCTTGCCGTCCTGCCACAGGTAAAGGCCCTGGCCGTCTTTCTTGCCGCGCTTGCCGGCCTTGAGCTTCTCGTCGATCCCTGGTGGCATGTCCAGCCCGAGGAATGGCGCCAGCTCCTTGCCGACCGAGGCGCACACGTCGAGGCCGACTGTGTCGGCCAGTTCGATTGGTCCCATCGGCATGCCGAATTTCTTCGCTTCGCGGTCGAGTACCGGCCCAGGGACGCCCTCGCCATGCAGTCGCATGGCTTCGAGGAGGTAGGGCATCAGGATGCGGTTGACCAGGAAACCCGGCGTTCCTTTGACCGCCACCGGCAGTTTGCCGATGGCCTTGCAGAAAGCCAGTGCGCGCTTTTCGATGGCCGGGTCGAGTCGATCATGGCGAACAATCTCGACCAGCGGCATCTGTGCCACCGGGTTGAAGAAATGCAGGCCGAGGAAGCGCTGCGGTGACTGCAACCCCCCGCGCAATTCGTCCAGCGGGATGCTGGAGGTGTTGCTGGCGAGGATGCCGTTGGCCTGAAGAACGGGTTCGATGCTGGCGTAAAGTGCTTCTTTTGCCTGCGCGTCCTCGTAAATCGCCTCAATGGCGAGATCGGCGGATGCCATCCCGCTGCCCTCGACATCCGCGCGCAGCCGTTGCATGGCCTGCTCGATTTTTTCCACGGTTTTCAGCTTTTTTCCGTACAGCTGGCGTGCACGGTCCAGTGCTGGCTGGATGAATTTCATTTCGCGGTCCTGCAGGGTCACGTCAAAACCCCTGAGCGCCGTCCACGAGGCGATGTCGCCGCCCATGACGCCCGCGCCGACCACATGCACGTGCTTGATGGCGTGGTCGGTGCCATCACCCTGATTTTTCAGCCGTTCCTGAAGGAAGAAGACGCGGATCAGGTTTTCTGCCGTCGGCGTTCCGGCCAATTTCGCCACCGAGCGTGCCTCGGTTTTCAGGCGTTGCCTGATATCGGATCCGCCGCGCTTCCACACGTCGATCATGGCGAACGGGGCAGGGTAGTGTTCCTTGCGGACTTTTGCGGCGGTCTGCCTGGATACCACCGGCGCGAGGATCTGCCGCGCCAGCCAGGTATTGCTTGCCCATGCCTTGGCACGCAGCGCCCACGGGCGGGATACGGACTGGCGCAGCAACAGGCGTGCTTCGCTCAACAGCTCATCGGGATGGGTCAGTCGGTCGACCACGCCCAGGGCAAGCGCACGTTTTGCCGACAGGGATTTTCCGGTCAGCATGATCGGCAGGGCTTCGGTCGCGCCGATCAGGCGGGGCAGGCGTGCGGTGCCGCCCCAGCCCGGGTGGATGCCCAGCATGACCTCGGGCAGTGCGATCCGGGTGGTATCGTCGTCGGCAGCGATGCGCTTGTGGCAGGCCAGGACCAGTTCGGTGCCTCCCCCCATGCAGGCGCCGTGCACGGCAGCCACGGTGGGGCAGGGAAGCCGGGCCAGTGATTCGAAAATGCGCTGGCCGTGCTCGATGTTTTCCAGCACGGTGTCCTGTTTCGCGTACTCGACGAACTCCTTGATGTCGGCACCTGCGGCAAACCCGGAAGGCTTGGCCGAGTGGATGATCACGCCTGCGGGCCTGTCGATCGCCAGCCGTTCGACGATCTGCTCGAGTTCGTCCAGCACGGCACGGGAAATCGCGTTGACACGGGCGTCGGCACGGTCAAGGGTCAGCGTGACGATGCCATCTTCGCTTTCCCCGGTCTTCCAGTGGTTGAAGCGCAATCCTTCGAACATGAGGGCTACGGAGGTGATGGAGAAGGTCTGAACCATACCGTTCTGCCGGGTCGATTGCGAGATGTGACAGGCATGCTTGACCCTGTGTCGGCTGCGGTGTGAAATCGCCCGGGCAGGGGGAGCCGGCTCACTGCGGTCGGTGGGGACAGGGAGATCTCCGACCGCCGGAACCGGGCCATGGAGCGATCCACCACGACTGAACAGGCTTTTGCCGGTGGCGCCCGGTTGCCCGTGTGAGCAGCCGCTGCGGCCGGCTTTACCGCGACATTGCTTTTGACGATGCCGCCGATTGGGAATCCGATGACCTTTGCAATGGCCTCAGCATTGCCACAAGCCGGCGCCGAAGTATTCGAACGGATACTGGCTGCCAGCAGTGGACTTGTCGTGCTGGACAGCACGGACGTTCAGGGGCTGATCGAGCAGTTTCGCGCGATCGCCCGGCGCAGCGGGCAGGCGGTTTACCTGTGGCAGCCGGATACCGGGCTTGTCAGCCTGCGTGATGCGCACGTGCGGGTACCGGATTGCCAGCGGTTGGGAAACGCCCTGCGTTACATGCAGCAGAGCATGCATTTCGGCGTCTACTTTCTGCTGGGTATTGAATTGCCATTGTCGGCAATGGACACCACGTTGTTACGCCAGCTCTCCCGCGCACCCAAGGAATATTTGCGTCGGGTGGTAGTGATCGATGCGCCGCCTGCTCTTGTTGAACACTTGGGCAACGCGGCGTCGCATCTGAGCTGTGAAGGCAGCCAGCCGCGGCGCCTGCGTCTGCGTGATGGCCGGTGGCTGGTCTGAGATGGTGGTGATGGGCAGAGGGCGGAGACGGGTGTGGGCATGAATTCCGGCATTCTGGTCATTGCCGCCCGGCGCGAGCTGCGTCGCCGCCTGTTCGATACGCTGGATCAGGCGGGTTACCCCCTGATCCACAGTGCGCGCGATGTGCCACACGCGGCGATCCTGCTGGAAGGGCGGCCGCCGCAGTCTTCCCTGCAACTGGTGGTGGTCGTGCTGGCAGGTGATGGACAGCAGGCGCGGGATGCTTTCCAGCAGTTGCGCAAGTTGCCCGGGTGCGCCGAAACACCGCTGGTTGCGGTGCTGGATGGCGATGCTTCGCCAGATCCGGCCGAATTGCCATCAGGCATCGTCGACTGGCTCTTCGCCGACCGGATAGACAGCGAGCTGGTGGTTCGCTGGCGCCGCTCTCAGGCGGGTGCGCCCGGGCGGGCCGTCGTGCCGCTGGAGTCTTCGCATGAAGACTACCGTTACGCTTTTGAGGAAAGCGGCAGCGAGTGGCTGATTGCCGATGCCCGGACCGCTCGTCTGCTCGAGGTCAGTCCGACGGTGGCGCGGCACAGCCATGTTCCGGCCGGACAATGGGAGGGCCGGCCACTGGGCGATGTGCTGAATTTCGAAGGCATTGCGATCGAACAGGTTCTGGCCGAGGCGGATCGCCGTTGGTACCCCTGCCAGCGCCAGTCGGCGCAGGGTGGCGATGTCGGGCAGGCCAGCGCACGCCGCATACGGCATGCCGGGCAGGACGCTTTCGCGCTGATGTTCCGCAGTGATCGCGCGGACCTGCGGGCAACGGCGGCGCTGTCGCTGCTGTCCCGCATCTTTGCCTCGAGCAGTGGTGTCGATGCGCAAAGTGCCGCAGGCCGCCTGCTGTTCGATGAACTGGGGCTGGATTACCTGGCCGTCTGGGCGGCACGAAAAGATGGCGCCGATACACAGGTGCGGATACTGCAGTTGTGGAACGGCGAAGAGATGACGTGGCCACCTGCGGCACTGCAGAGTTCGCTGCAACTGGTGATGGGGGGCAAGTCCATCCTGTACCAGAGCGATGCGAGGCGACTGGCATCGATCGACCCTTTGCTGAAGCAGCTCGATCTGGCCGGGTTTGCCGGGCTGCCTCTGCATGACGAGCGACATACCGTGCTGGGCGCCATGCTGGCAGGCAGTCGCCGGGGATTCGGCAAGATGGGCATCATCGAGCCGGTGCTGCGTTGTGCCGCAGCCCGTTTCGCGCAGGCGCTGGAACTGAGCCGCACGCGGGAACAGGGGCGCGCCGAGGGGCTGGTCGATGCATTGACCGGTTTGCCGAACCGGCTGCTGTTCAACGATCGTCTGGAAACCATCATCCGGGAAGCCAACCGCAACGGCGAATGTTTTGCTGTCCTGTTTGTCGACCTGGATTGCTTCAAATCGGTCAACGACACCCATGGCCACGCTGCCGGCGACCAGGTGCTGCGCGTGGTTACCCAGCGGCTGTGTGGCTGTGTCCGCGCTTCCGACACGGTGGCGCGCTATGCCGGCGATGAATTCACCGTCGTTTTGCGGCACATCGTGAAAACCGAGGACGTGCTGCGGGTGGCCGAGAAGATCGTGCAGGTCATGGAGGCGCCGCTTTATCTCGACGACGGTACCGAACTGCAGGTGACTGCATCGATGGGGCTCAGTTTCTTCCCCGATGATGCCGGTGACGCGCAGACCCTGCTGAAGCATGCCGACGAGGCCATGTATGCGGCCAAGCATCACGGCCGCAACACATTCCATGTCTATGAAGTAAGCCCGGAACATACCCGGCAGAACGATGTGGCCTTGCGGACACGCTTGCGCCATGCCGAGAGCAATGGCGAGTTGCGTGTGGTCTACCAGCCGCAGGTCGATGCCGCGACCGAGGACATCGTGGGGATGGAGGCGCTGGCGCGCTGGGAGCATCCCGAACTGGGCATGGTCAGCCCGGCAGTCTTCATTCCGCTGGCAGAGGAGAGTGGCCTGATCGTCTCGATTGGCGAGTGGGTGATGCGCACAGCCTGTCTGCAGGCGAAAGAATGGGAGCGGCGCCATGGCCTGCGCTTGCGCCTCGGCGTGAACTTGTCCGTTGTGCAATTGATGGAGCCCCAGTTGCTGGACATGGTGGCCAGGGTGCTTCGGGAAACCGGCATGGATCCCGCGCTGCTCGAATTGGAGGTCACCGAAAGCATCAGCATCAAGGCGGTCCCCAACCTGGTCGAGAACCTGCATGGTCTGCACCAGTTGGGTTGCCACATCGCGATCGATGATTTCGGTACGGGAGCGGCATCGCTGGACTATCTGCGGCGCCTGCCGGCGGACCGGATCAAGATCGATCAGAGTTTCGTGCGGAATATCGGCGTGGATCCTGATGACGAAGCAATCGTGCGTGCCACCATCGAGATGGCGCACAGGCTGAATCGGGCCGTGGTGGCTGAAGGCGTGGAAATCGAGCAGCATCTGCAGTTCCTCCGTCAACACGGTTGCGATGAACTGCAGGGCTACCTGTTCTGTCGCCCGCTGCAGCCCATCAGCTTCGACAAACTGCTGGCCGAGCGTCAGCGCTTGCTGGACTCACGGATGGCCGAGCCGGCTTGATGCGAGGAAGGATGTCCCCATAACGGATCCGGGGTTCCGGGCCGTGATGGTTCGTGTTCCGGTCGCGCGACAGACAGCGACCCATGGTTGAGGCAATATCGGCACAGGCTGAACTTCGGCCGTCTGGTTGTGGTCTGAGCGCCGCGTCCAGCTCTCAAAACAAGCTCAGCAGTGGATGACGGCATTGACGACGGATACGGCCCGCATGGGTGAAAACGAGCTGGACCGCGCACTGGTCGAACGGGTCCAGAAGGGGGACAAGAGGGCCTTCGACCTGCTGGTGCGCAAATACCAGCACAAGCTGATCGGGCTGATTTCACGTTACGTGCGAAGCCATGCCGAGTGCGAGGATGTTGCCCAGGAGGCATTCATCCGTGCCTGGCGTGCGATAGGTTCGTTCCGCGGCGACAGCGCGTTCTACACCTGGCTGTACAAGATCGCAGTGAATACCGCCAAGAACCATCTGGTGGCGATGGGGCGACGCCCGCCGGCCGGCGATATCGATGTCGACGATGCCGAGTTCATGAGCGGCGGGGAGCGCATGCACGACGGTGCCACGCCCGAACACGAACTGATGCGGCAGGAAATTGAACAATCCGTGTATTCGACTGTCCAAGCGCTGCCCGAAGAACTGCGGACCGCCATTACGCTGCGCGAAGTGGATGGCCTCAGTTATGACGAAATCGCCGAAGCGATGGGCTGCCCCATTGGCACGGTGCGTTCGCGCATTTTCCGGGCGCGTGAAGCGATTGACGAGAAACTGCGGCCGCTGCTGTCGGACCGCGAGGACCAGACATGAATCAGGCAGGCACCAATCAGGACACCACGGAAAGCCTTTCCGCGGGTATGGACGGTGAGTTGTCGGCGGAGCAGTTGCGTTTTCTGCTGCGTCGGCTCGACCACGATGTTTCGCTGCAGCAGGCATGGGATCGCTACCATGTCGCACGCGACGGCATGCGGCGGGAATTGCCGGCAGTTGCCTCGGCGGGTTTTTCCGCACGGGTGATGGATGCCATCGGGCAGGAATCCCGGACATCCGCGATGCCTCGACGCAGCCATTGGCTGCGCTGGTCGGCTGGCGGAGCGATTGCTGCCAGCGTGGCCGCTGCCGCCCTGATGATCGGCTCGCCTTCGGTGGGCGAGAATGAATACATGGCCGCTTCACCCGTGGAGCAGGCCAGCGACGCGGCGCTTGCCGCCACGCCTTCGGACAAGCCCAGGCCGGTGGCCCCCGCTTCCGTTCCCCCGTGGTTGAGCGGAAACTCGGCCGGATTGCTCAGTCAGCAGGCCTCCGCAACCCTCGGTGCACCGTTTGGCCAGGCCAGGCCCGCTTATGCGCGCCGGTTGTCGGGTTATCCCGCCATGCCCCGTTACCGCACCCTGGACAACAATGACGGCAGTTATCTGCTGCTGCTTGATCCGGATCAGCGGAACATGCAGGACACCTCGCGTCGGGCATCGGTTTCCACCCCGTAAGCCGCGTTGACGTGGGGTAGCCCGCAACGCATTCCAACCGCTTTCCCTCGTGTGCCCGGTATTCAGGGACGAAGAGGGTGCGTGCAAGGGCGCGGTCGTTCAACAGTTCGAAGTCACATTGGCTGAAGTCAACCAAGGAGAAGCCATGAAACATTCCATCCTGTGCGCCGTGGCATGTTGCGCTCTGCTGGGAACCGCTGTCGCTGGCGGTTCCGTGCAGGCACAGACACCGGCGGCGGCATCGCTTCCGGATTTCACCGGCATCGTCAAAACCAATGCCCCGGCCGTGGTGCATGTGGAGGCCAAGTACGATGGCAGCCGACGCACGGATCGGCGCATGCGTGGGCGGGGCGACATGCCTGATGATCCGCAGGCGGAGCTGTTCCGGCGTTTCTTCGGCATGCCGATGATGCCCTCGCCGCGGGAGCAGGAGCGTACTTCGCTGGGTTCGGGCTTCATCATTTCCGGCGATGGCTACATCCTTACCAACAATCATGTGGTCGAACATGCCGACAAGGTCACCGTGCGCCTGCAGGATCGGCGCACTCTTGAAGCCAAGGTGGTCGGTACCGATCCGACCTATGACATCGCACTGCTCAAGGTCGATGCCGGTGGCACTCTGCCGGCGGTGACTATCGGTGATTCGAGCAAGCTGTTGCCGGGCCAGTGGGTGCTGGCGATCGGTTCGCCGTTCGGTTTCGATTACACCGTGACGCAGGGCATCGTCAGTGCGGTGGGGCGGAACCTGGGCGAGCGCGACCAGGCCTATACCTCGTTCATCCAAACCGACGTGCCGATCAACCGGGGCAACTCCGGTGGCCCGCTGTTCGACCTGCAGGGACGTGTGGTCGGAGTCAATTCGCAGATCTACTCCAACAGCGGCGGCTATCTGGGCGTGGCGTTTTCGATCCCGATCGATGTGGCGATGAACGCAGTCGACCAGATCAAGACCAAGGGTTATGTCTCGCGGGGCATGCTGGGCGTGGTCGTGCAACCGGTCGACGAAGACATCGTCAAGACATTCGACCTGGAGAGCGGCGCTGGTGCCGCCGTGACCGATGTCACGGACGACAGCGGCGCAGCCAAGGCCGGAATCCAGCCGGGCGACATCATCCTGTCCTACAACGGGCAGCCCCTGCAGCAGTCGATCGACCTGCCGCCCCTGGTCGGCCTGACCAAGCCGGGCAGCAAGGTACCGGTGGAAATCCTGCGCAATGGCAAGAAGCAGACGCTTGACGTGGTCATCGGCGAAGCCTCGCGTGACGAGGATGCGGTGAGTGGACATGGCGGCGGTGCGCCGGCGGCAAGCGGCTCCAAGGCTCTGGGTCTGGAAGTGGAGTCCATCGACAGCGATACCCGCACGCAACTGGGCCTGAAGCCGGGGCAGGGCGTGGTGGTGTCTGGAATCACTGGCCCGGTGGCTGCTCGGCAGGGGCTGCGTGCCGGTGACGTGATCCTGATGGTCAACCAGCAGAGGATCGGCAGTGTGGCGGCGTTCGAAGCGGCAACCAAGGGCGTGAAGCCCGGCAGCACGGTGCTGTTGCTGGTGCGTCGCGGCGAGCAGAACAGTTTCATCGGGCTGACGGTGCCGGACGACAAGTGATCCGTTCTGCCGCGGACGCAGACGGCAGATGCATGAAAGGGCCCGGCCGGCATGGTCGGGCCCTTTCACGTCTATCGTGGCGGGCTCCGCTTCCGTGCGATAATGCGGGGTTCGCATTGCTTTGCAGCAATGTGCTGTCGCACATGGGGTGCGGTGGCAGAACCCAGTCCGATCACAGGCCGCCAGCGTTACATGGAATTGATCCGCAACTTCTCCATCATTGCCCATATCGACCACGGCAAATCGACCCTGGCCGATCGCATCATCCATCTGTGTGGAGGCCTGGCCGAGCGCGAGATGGAAGCGCAGGTGCTGGACAACAATCCGATCGAGCGCGAGCGCGGCATCACCATCAAGTCGCAGTCGGTCTCGCTGCCTTACAAGGCGCGTGACGGCAAGACCTACCAGCTCAATTTCATCGACACCCCCGGACATGTCGATTTTTCCTACGAGGTCAGCCGTTCGCTGGCGGCCTGCGAGGGAGCGCTGTTGGTAGTGGATGCCGCGCAGGGCGTCGAGGCGCAGTCGGTGGCGAACTGTTACACCGCCGTCGAGATGGGGCTGGAGGTGGTGCCGGTTCTGAACAAGATCGACCTTCCCACCGCTGACGTGGAGAAGGTGAAGGAAGAGATCGAGGCGGTGATCGGCATCGATGCTTCCGATGCGGTGGCGATCAGTGCCAAGACGGGACTCAACGTGGTCGAGGTGCTGGAGGCCATCGTGTCCCGCATCCCGCCGCCGAAACCGCGCGACACCGATCGGCTGCAGGCGCTGATCATCGATTCCTGGTTCGACAACTACCTTGGCGTGGTGTCTCTGGTTCGCGTGATGCAGGGCGAGATCCGTCCCGGCGACAAGCTGCTGGTGATGTCCACTGGACGTGCCCATGAAGTGGATGACGTCGGCGTGTTCACGCCCAAGCGCAAGAAGCTGGACAAGCTCAGTGCCGGCGAGGTGGGCTGGATCAATGCCTCGATCAAGGATGTGCATGGCGCACCGGTGGGTGACACGCTGACCCACGCCGGCAAGCCGGCCAGCGAGGCGCTGCCAGGCTTCCAGACCATGCAGCCGCGCGTGTTCGCCGGCCTGTTTCCGGTGTCGTCGGACGACTTTCCGGCGATGCGCGAGGCGCTGGACAAGTTGCGCCTCAATGACGCCGCGCTGTTTTTCGAGCCGGAGTCGTCCGAAGCGATGGGCTTCGGCTTCCGCTGCGGCTTCCTCGGCATGCTGCACATGGAAATCGTGCAGGAGCGGCTGGAGCGCGAATACGACCTGAACCTGATCACCACCGCGCCCACCGTGGTGTACGAAGTGCTCATGAGCGACGGTTCGATCCTGATGCTGGACAACCCGGCCAAGTTGCCGACCAATTCCAGCCTGGTGCAGGAGATCCGTGAGCCGATCATCGTGGCCAGCATCCTCACTCCGCCGGACTACATCGGCAACATCATCACCCTGTGCGAGGAAAAACGCGGCGTACAGCGCTCGATCCAGTATCTGGCCACCCAGGTGCAGATCACCTACGAGCTGCCCTTGGCCGAGGTGGTGCTGGACTTCTTCGACCGGCTGAAGTCGGTATCGCGTGGCTACGCATCGATGGACTACCAGTTCGATCGCTTCCAGGTCGGGCCGTTCGTGCGTACCGATGTGCTGATCAATGGCGAGCGGGTCGATGCGTTGAGCCTGATCGTGCACCGCAGCCACGCTGATCGCCGTGGCCGCGAGCTGGTCGAGCGGATGAAGGACCTGATCCCGCGCCAGCAGTTCGATGTGGCGATCCAGGCAGCGATCGGCGCGCAGATCATTGCGCGCTCCACCGTGAAGGCCTTGCGCAAGAATGTGCTGGCCAAGTGTTACGGTGGCGACGTCAGCCGCAAGAAGAAGCTGCTGGAGAAGCAGAAGGAAGGCAAGAAGCGCATGAAGCAGGTCGGCCGGGTGGAAATCCCGCAGGAGGCTTTCCTGGCCGTACTGAAAGTGGACAAATAGCTGATGGCCTGGATTCGGGATTGAGGCCCAGGGGATTCGAAAGAGCCTCAGCTTCGGACCCCCGATCCAGGCACCCTGAGGAGCTCCCATGGATTTTGATTTTTCGGCGATTCTGCTTGGCCTGACCGTGCTGTTCGGCGTGGTGTGGGGGCTGGATCGGCTGTTTCTGTACAAGAAGCGCAAGGCCCGCATGGATGCGGCCGACGAGGAATACCGCGATCCGGTCGCAGTCGACTGGTCACGCTCGCTGTTCCCCGTGGTCTTCGTGGTGCTGCTGTTGCGCTCATTCGTGGCCGAGCCGTTCCGCATCCCGTCCGGTTCGATGATGCCGACGCTGGACGTGGGCGACTTCATCTTGGTCAACAAATTCGCTTACGGCCTGCGCATGCCGGCGTTCAACAACAAGCTGATCGACCTGGGCGAGCCGAAGCGCGGTGACGTGGTGGTGTTCCGTTTTCCCGGCTATCTGTGCCGTGATGGCGGTGAACTGGTGCGCAGCGGTGACGAGAGCTGCAGCAACCCGCGGGCGCCGGTGCCGCAGCAGAACTGGATCAAGCGGGTGATCGGCCTGCCCGGCGATGCCATCGAGGTGCACGGAACCGAGCTTCTTATCAATGGCGAGCCGGTGACCGCCGAGGAGATCGGCCCTTACGTGGGTAATCCGAAGCGCAGCGTGGACCAGATCATGCTGAACATGGGGGCCACGGTCTGGACCGAGCATCTGGGCAAGGTCGATCACATGATTGCGCGCATGCCGGCCTACACCACGCCGCGGTCGATTCCAAATGACCGCGTGCCGTCGAAAGTGCCCGAAGGCTGCTATCTGGTGATGGGCGACAACCGCAACGACAGCCTGGACAGCCGCTGGTGGGGCTGCATGCCGGAGCATGACCTGGCCGGCAAGGCGTTCCTGATCTGGATGAGCTGGAAAGGCTGGGGTACCGGCGGGGTGGATTTCTCGCGCATCGGCACGGTGATCCACTGATCACCGGAAGCATGACGCCGTGGCACGCGCCTGGCGTCCAAACAGTGCGAGAATCTGCAGGCTTCCAGTGCCGCCGACGGCAGTGTACGGAGCGTGATTTGATATTCGGGCAATCCACAGTCAGGCATGCCGCGCTGGCGGCGTAGCGAGGGGACTATGAAATCGAAGCAGTCGGGCGTCACCCTGATCGGGTTTCTGATCATCATCGCCGTCGTGGGCTTTTTCGCCTACATGGCCATGAAACTGGTGCCTTCGTATTCGGAATACATGGGCGTGGTCAAGGCGATGAACCAGATTTCCACTGAGGGAACCAATGGCCGCTCGCTTGACGAGCTTCGCCGCAACCTGCTGCTCAAGATGGATTTCCAGTACGTGGATGACGCCACCATCCAGCCTTCCGACATCACCATCCTGCGTACGGCTGGTGGCGGCAGCGAGTTGCAGGTGGCTTACGACAAGCAGATTCCGTTCATGTACAACATCGACTTCCTGCTGCACTTCGAGAAGAGCGTGGCGCTCCAGGGCAATGTGGGCCAGTAACTTTTGAAGCTGAATCACCGTTTTCGCGACCCGGCGCTGGCAGAGCTGGCGCTGACCCATCGCAGTTTCGGCAAGCCGAACAACGAGCGCCTGGAGTTTCTGGGCGACGCGCTGCTCGGCATGATCATTGCCGAGCTGCTGTATGAGGTTCACCCGAAATCCAACGAGGGCGAGCTGTCGCGGTTGCGCGCGCAACTGGTCAATGGCCAGGCGCTGGCCGTGCTGGGGCGCAAGCTGGAGTTGGGCAACGAGTTGAAACTTGGCCCCGGCGAACTGAAGAGCGGCGGTTTTCGCCGCGACTCGATTCTTGCCGACGCCTTCGAGGCACTGGTGGCGGCAATTTATCTGGATGCCGGCTTCGATGCCTGTCGGGCCTGCGTGCGCGAGCTGTTCGGCGAGCGCATCGCGGCCTTGCGGCGCTCATCCAAGGATGCCAAGACGCGATTGCAGGAATGGTTGCAGGCCAAGGGGCTGCCATTGCCGCATTACGAGTTGATTGCGAGCCACGGTGAGGACCACGCCAAGACATTCGACGTGACTTGCGCCGTCGCCGAGCCGTTGCCGTTCACCGCCGAGGCCAGTGCCGGCAGCCGCCGGGCCGCGGAACAGGATGCTGCCGAAGCCGTGCTCAACCGGCTGCTCGAAGCCCAACGCGACGCCTGACCGCCTGTTTCCCGCCGGTACGGCACCAGCCAGGAGCAGGTGTCGTACCGGACTGCCATCTTCCCGACGCACTACACTTGCCCTCCGACCTGCCGAGCACCGCATGCCCATGAACCTCGAGCCTGATTCCATCAACGTGCTGCCGCATGACGACTTCCATTGCGGCATGGTGGCGCTGGCGGGGCGTCCGAACGTGGGCAAATCGACCCTGCTCAATGCCTTGATCGGTTTTCGCCTGTCGATCATCAGCCCGCGACCGCAGACCACCCGCCACCGCATTCTCGGCATCCATACCAGCGAGGCGGGGCAGATCATGTATGTCGACACGCCGGGTCTGCATCGTGGTGCGAAGCGGGCGATGAACCGCAGCCTGAACCGGGCGGCGCGTTCGGCGATCAGTGATGTCGACCTGGTGGTGCAGGTGATCGAGGCGGGCCGTTTCACCGATGAGGATGAAGCGCTGTACGGCGCCCTGGTGGAACAGTCCGCGCCGCGGCTGCTGGTGATCAACAAAGTTGATCTCAACAAAGACAAGACGGTGATGCTGCCGTTCGTGGCCGAGCTGACGGCAAAGCACAGTTACGACGAAATCCACTATGTCAGCGCGCTCAAGAGGCAGGGGCTGAAGGCGCTGGAACAGGCGATCCTCAAGCGGCTTCCGATACAGCCGCCGGTGTTCGGTGAAGACGAAATCACCGATCGCAGCGAGCGCTTTCTCGCCGCGGAAATGGTGCGTGAGCAGCTGATGCTCCGACTCGACCAGGAGCTGCCGTATGCGACCACCGTCGAGATCGAGCAGTTCAGCGACCGCCCGGATGGCATCGCCGAAATCCACGCAATCATCTGGGTCGAGCGTGATGGGCAGAAGTCGATCGTGATCGGCAACGGTGGTGCGCGGCTCAAGGAGATCGGCAGCGGCGCACGCCGGCACATGGAGCGGATGTTCGAACGCAAGGTCTTCCTCAAGCTGTGGGTCAAGGTGCGGGAAGGCTGGGTCGATGACGAGAACATGCTGAAACGATTCGGCTATACCGACTGATGCCGGGGCCGGAAATGGGATGGTGCCGGTTTTCCCAGTGTCCTGTTTCCCCGTGGCCCGCTTCCTGACATGCGCATCGAACAGCAACCCGTCTATGTCCTGCATGCCCGTGCCTATCGCGAGACGTCATTGCTGCTTGAATGCCTGACCCGCGAACATGGCCGGCTGGGCGTGGTGGCGCGGGGCGTGCGGGGAGAGCGAGCGCGTCTGCGGCGGGCGTTGCTGGAGCCGTTCCAGCCGCTGATGATGAATTTTCTGCTGCGTGGCGAAATGGCCACGTTGACCGGAGTCGAACCGACGGGCGTGCCGCTGCGGCTGCCGGGTGATGCCGGTCTGGCCGGGCTGTATCTCAATGAACTGGTGGTACGCCTGACCGCCAGGCAGGACCCGTATCCACCACTGTTCGACGCCTATGCGCGGACGCTCGGGTGCCTGGCCACTGGCGAGCCGCTGGGCTGGAGCTTGCGCCGCTTCGAGCGCGATCTGCTTGATGCGATTGGCTACGGCTTGCAGCTGCAGCATGATTCGGGCACGGGGGAACCACTGGAGCCGGATGCCTTTTATCGCTACATGGCCGACCAAGGAGCCGTGCCTTGTGTCGCTGGGCATCCGCATGCGCTGCGTGGCAGTGATCTGCTGGCGCTGGCGGACGACAGGATGCCCGATTCCCGTGGCCTGAAATCCCTGCGCGACATGATGCGCGGGATCATCCGGTTTCATCTGGGCGGTGGCGAGCTGCGCGCCTGGCGGGTGCTGTCGATGGCGGTGTCTCAGCGCGCATCCCGCGGGAGCGACTGATCCTCCAGCGCCGCCAGTGTGGCCTGCAGTGTCTTGCGGAAGCGTGCCAGTGCGGCCGGCATTGCGTCGTGCCGCGACAGCTGGCTCTGCAGCGCGATGGTCTGTTCCGACAGGGCACTGGCACCGCAGAAACCGCAGGACGAGCGCAGCCGGTGCAGCCGGTCATTCAGCGCCGTGCGGTCGCGGCCCAGTGTTTCAAGCTCCTGTTCCAGTGAGGCCAGTTCAGTGCGCAGAAGCAGCCTCAGGGCCTGCATGGTGCTGGCGTCACCGCTGGCCGCCAGCGCAGCGTCATCGTCCAGCGTGCGGACATCCTGCACTTGTGCCAGCACATGCCGCAGTTCGGCCACGGTACAGGGCTTCAGCAGAATGTCGCCGAAGCCGGCATCGAGCAGTGCCTGGCGCGCTGACGGAGCCAGTTCGGCCGTGGTCGCCACTGCGGGGCTGCCATTCGAGAGAGCCTGCGTGTCGCTGCGCAATGCGGTCAGTATCTGCAGGGCACCGACTCCCGGCATGCGGCAGTCGAGCAGCAGCAGGTCGAAAGCCCGGGCACGGGCGAGTTGCAGTGCATCATGGCCATCAAGACAGGCCTCCGTGCTGGCACCCAGCGAGTTCAACCCGTCGCACAGGAACCGGCAGCTGGCCGGGTCATCGTCGGCCACCAGCACATGGGGCAAGGCCGTGCCGGAGGGGGAGGAGGGTACGAGGTTGGAGGAGCCGGTCATGACGAAATCCATGTCGTTCAGCTTAATTTGGCAGAATGGCGCGACATGTGTCGAACATCAAGCCACTTTTTTCTCTGTTGCTGCCTGCTGCTTGGCCTGGGCTGGGTGCAGCCTGCGTGCGCGGATGTATTGCTGACGGCAAAATCGATCAGTGTGCCCGGTCTGGACATGCGCAAGGTAAGCGTGCGGCTGGACAACGATGCCAATGGCGGGCTGCACCTGAAGCTGAGCGCGGCCGAGGCCGATGTGCCGGCAATGGGCTGGCGCCGGCTGGGGGTGAATGTGGAAGGCCGGCTGCAGCGGGATGACCGGCTGCGCTGGGTCATGGCAAGTGATGTCCGCCTGGCTGGCGCTCCCGGCGGAGCGTTGCGTGATGCTCGGGCCAATATCGTGCTCAGCGAGGCGGCCAATACTCTGTTGATCGACATCGAGCAGGGTAAAGGCCGGATCAGTACGTATCTGCCACTGGACCAGCCCACTCATCTGCAGATCCACCTGGAAAACCTCCCGGCCGGGTGGCTGCAGGGAGTGCTGGGCACGGTCTGGTCGGGGCGCCCCACCAGCGGCAGGCTGGATGCCGAACTTGCCTTGGACCTGCGCGATACCGGCCTGCAGTCCTCGGGACAGTTCACGCTCAAGGATGTGGGGTTTGATACACCGGCCGGCACACTGGCCGGGCAGGGGCTGAATGGCAGCAGCCGTTTCCGCCTAGATACCACCACCGGCCCGGCGCTGATCGACCTGGATACCGGCCTGCGCGGCGGCGAGCTTTTGCTGGGGCCGCTTTACGCGAAGCTGCCGGATCATCCGGTGCAGCTGAGCTTCCACGCCACCGCGCAGGGCGGCGCTTTTGCATTGGACCGGTTGCACCTCGACGACCCTGATGCGGTCAAGCTTGATGGCGCGATGGCGTTCAATGCCGCCGGCAAACTCCAGACCCTGCGGCTGGACCGTGCGCATGCCAGCTTTCCTGAGGCTTACCAGCGTTATGGCGAGGCGTGGCTGAGCACGTTGGGGCTGAATGGGCTGCAGATCAGGGGGCAACTGGGTGGCAGCCTGGATCTGCGTGCTGACGGTCCGCGCAGTTTCGCTTTCCATACCGACGGTCTGGATTTTTCCGAGGGAGATGGCGGGCTGTCGATCGACGGCCTCACCGGCGGCCTGGACTGGGCCGCCCGGGGCGAGCGCCCGGCAACCACGCTGGGCTGGCGCGGCTTCAGTTTCTACCGGGTCCACAACGGCGCCGCGCAATCGCGCTGGCGCAGCAGCGCGGGCACGCTCGCCCTGCAGCAGCCGGTCATGGTGCCGGTGCTGGGCGGTCAGCTGCGGGTCGGTGAACTGGATTGGCGACCGGCTGCCGCGAAGGGGCAACGCCTGTCGACGTCGTTGGTGATGACCGGGCTCGACATGGCGGCCTTCAGCCAAACCATGGGTTGGCCGGCTTTCCCCGGTACGCTTGGCGGCGCGGTGCCGTCGTTGCGTTGGGTCGATGATCGCTTCGAGCTGGATGGAGGCCTGTCCGCCAATGTGTTCGATGGCTTCGTCGACATCACCCGGCTCTCGCTGCAACAGCCATTCGGGCCGCATCCAGTGCTGGCGGGAGACATCGCCATCCGCAAGCTGGATCTTGCTGCGATCACCAGCGTATTCGATTTCGGCGACATCAGCGGGCGGCTGGATGGCTCGATCGACGGCCTGCGGCTGGTCGACTGGAATCCCGTCGCGTTCAAGGCAAGCCTGCGTGCCGATGAAGGCGGGCGCATCAGCCAGCGTGCGGTGAACAACCTCACGTCGGTGGGTGGGGGCGGGATGGCCGCCGGTTTGCAGGGAGCGGTGCTGAAGCTGTTCAAGACCTTCGGTTACAGCCGGATCGGGCTCGACTGCACGCTGCAGGGCACGGTGTGTCATATGGGGGGGCTGGAAACCACCAGTGACGGCTACACTATCGTCGAGGGAAGTGGCCTGCCGCGGCTCAATGTGATCGGTCACCAGAACGAAGTGGACTGGCCGACGCTGGTGCGGCGCCTGCATGAGGCCATCAACGGTGCTGGCCCGGAGATTCACTGACCCGTATCGTTGCACCGTTATCATCCATCGCATCAACTGCCGGAGTGCACCATGCGCAAGCTTGTCTATGCCGTCCTGACCTCGCTGGCCTTGGTACTGGTCGGTTGCGTCACCATCAACGTGTACTTCCCCGAGGCTGCGGCACAGAAGGCGGCCGACCAGTTCATCGGCAACGTGCTGGATGAATCCGCGCCCGAGCCGGCAGTGGAAGAGCCTCAGCCCGAACCGGAAAACTCCGGAAGCCAGCCCTCGGCCATGCTGCTCGACCTGCTGATTCCCGCAGCACATGCGGCCCAGACACCGGACCTGCGTATCCAGACCGGTGCCACCGAGGCGATCCGTGCGCGCATGCGCGCGCGCTTCCGCGGCACGCTGGGCGAGCTGCTGGGCAGCGGTGCGGTGGGTTTCACCCGTGATGGCCTGGTGGCCATGCGTGATGCGGCAAAGGTGCCGCTGAGCCAGCGCGCGCAGGCCAATGCTGCGGTGGCGGATGAAAACCGCGACCGTGCCGAGCTGTATCACGAAATCGCCCAGGCCAACGGCCATCCGGAGTGGGAGTCGCGGATCCGGGAAACGTTTGCCAAGGGCTGGATCGAAAAGGCGCGTGCCGGCTGGTACTACCAGGACAGCGCCGGCGCCTGGCAGAAGAAATAGCTTGCTGCCTGCGGTGCCGGCGCGCGGGGTGATGCATTGCTGCGCGTGATCCGGCCCGATCTGTGATAATCGGCGGCCAACTCTTTTGTCCGCACTCCATGTCACGTTCCAACTCTGTTTCGCCCATTCCTTTTGAAGCCCACGTCACCGCGATTGGCCATGACGGCCGTGGCGTGGCGCGCATCGACGGCAAGACGGTGTTCATCAGCGGCGCCCTGCTGGACGAACGGGTGATGGCGAAGCTGCGTCGGCGTCATCGTCATTTCGACGAGGCCGAAGTGGTTGAAGTGCTTGAGCCGTCGCCGCACCGGGTCGAGCCGCGCTGCCGGCATTTCGCGCAGTGCAGTGGCTGCTCGTTGCAGCACATGGATGCCGGTGCGCAGATCGAGGCCAAGCAGCGCGTACTGGCCGAGAACTTCGAGCGCATCGGCAAGGTATCGCCCGCGTCGTGGCTGCCGCCGTTGACTGGCGAACCCTGGGGCTACCGCCGCAAAGGCCGACTGTCAGTGCGCAACGTGGCCAAGAAAGGGCGCGTGCTGGTCGGCTTTCGCGAGGAGCAGAACCCTCGCTTCGTCACCGAGATCGAGCAGTGCGAGGTGATGCATCCGGCACTGGGGCCCAAGGTCGGCCTGTTGGCTGAGTTGCTGGGCACGATGGACGCGGCCGACCATATTCCACAGATCGAGTTTGCCGCGGGCGACGATGTGATGGCGCTGGTGTTCCGTCACATGCAGCCGTTGAGCGAGCGTGACCAGGCCGCGCTGGTGGCTTTCGGCCAGCAGCATCAGCTGGCCATCTACCTGCAGCCGGGCGGCACCAGCAGCGTGCATCCATTGTGGCCGGAAAATCCCCGGCTGGCTTTCCGGATTGCCAGTGGCGTGCCGGGCATCGACGACGTCGAGCTGGAATTCCAGCCGCTGGATTTCGTGCAGGTCAACGCGGGCATGAACCAGCGGATGATGGCGCGAGCGCTGGAGCTGCTCGACCCGCAGCCGACCGACCGCGTGCTCGACCTGTTCTGCGGCCTGGGCAATTTCACCCTGCCGATTGCGCGCCGGGTAGCCGAAGTGACGGGTGTCGAAGGCGAGCATGGCCTGGTCGAGCGTGCTGCGCAGAACGCTGCGCGCAACGGACTGGACAACGCGCATTTCCATGTCGCCAACCTGTTCGAGGACCAGCGTGATGCCGATTGGGCACGCCAGCCCTGGGACAAGCTGCTGCTCGATCCGCCGCGAGCCGGTGCCGACAAGGTGCTGGAGTATCTGCCGCACAAGCAGACCCGCCGCATTGTCTATGTTTCCTGCCATCCCGCCTCATTGGCCCGCGATGCCGGCATTCTGGTCGAGCGCCACGGTTTCCGGCTGGCGTCGGCCGGGGTGATGGACATGTTTCCGCATACCGCACACGTTGAATCGATCGCGCTTTTCGTCAAAGGCGAGGAGTGAGTGGAAGAGCGAGGAGTGAGTGGAGAGGAGTGAGAGATGAGAGAAACAGCTTGCACTTCCAAGTCTTTCCGTGGCCTCCAGCTTTTGCCTTTTCTCACTTCTCACTCCTCTTCACTCACTTCTGGCTTCCCGCTCATGGCTTTGGAAATCGAACGCAAATTCCTTCTGGCCAGCGATGACTGGCGGGCAGGTATCGAGCGCAGCGAGGCCATGGCGCAGGGGTATCTGGTCGGTGCGCAGGCATTGCGCGACGGAGCGGCACGGGCCTCGGTACGTGCACGGCTGGCCGGTGAGCTGGCCTGGCTCAACATCAAGGCGGCCACGCCCGGGATCGCCCGCACCGAGTTCGATTATCCGATCCCGGTGGAGGATGCCCGTGCCATGCTTGCGGAGCTGTGTGACGGCGTGCTGGAGAAAACCCGGCACTACGTGCGGGTCGATGGCACACTGTTCGAGATCGACGAGTTCGACGGCGACAATCGCGGCCTGGTGGTGGCCGAGGTGGAACTGCCCGCAGCCGATGCGGCATTCCCGCGGCCGGTCTGGCTGGGCCGCGAGGTAAGCGCGCTGGTGCGCTATTACAACGTCAATCTGGTCGCGCATCCGTACCGGCGGTGGTCGCCGGCCGATCGCGCTGCGGAGGATGCTGCATGCTGATGATCGGCGTGGCCGGGCCGGAGCTGGCCGAACACGAGAAGCGCTGGCTGGCGGCACCGGGTGTTGCCGGAGTGTTGCTGTTTGCGCGCAACTACCAGTCGCGCGGCCAGCTGATGGCGCTGTGCGACTCGATCCGGGCGGCCGGTGGCGAGGACATGCTGATCGCGGTGGACCAGGAAGGCGGGCCGGTGCAGCGCTTCCGCGAAGGCTTCACCCGGCTGCCGCCGTTGTCCGCCATCGGGCAAGTCCACGACCGCGACCCGGAGGAAGCGGTGCGATTGGCCGAGGAGCATGCCTGGGTGATGGCCAGCGAGTTGCGTGCCAGCGGCGTGGATTTCAGTTTCGCGCCGGTGGTGGACCTTGCCCGCGGCAATGCGGCAATCGGTCCGCGTGCCTTCCACGCCGACCCGGTGGTTGCCGCCGAGCTGAGCCAGGCCTACGTGCGCGGCATGCACCTGGGCGGCATGGCCGCCGTGCTCAAGCATTTTCCCGGGCATGGCTCGGTCGCTGCCGACACCCACAAGGCGCAGGCGATCGACCCGCGCAGCCTGGAGCAGATCCGCCGGGAGGACTTGCTGCCGTTTGCCGAGGGCATCGAGGCGCGGGCCGAGGCGGTCATGATGGCGCACGTGATCTATCCCGAGGTGGATGCGCTGCCGGCCGGCTATTCAAAGGCATGGATCGGGCAGATCCTGCGCGGCGAGATGCAGTTCGCCGGGGTGGTGGTCAGCGACGACATCAGCATGGCCGCTGCCGGTACGGCTGGCAGCGTGGCGGAGCGGGTGCGGGCGCATCTGGATGCGGGTTGCGACCTGATCCTGGCCTGCTTCCCCGAAGTGGTTGAAGAAGCCATTGCCGCGATGCCCGCAGCGCCGTCATCGTCGCTGGATCTGGCCATCCTGCGCGGTGCGCTGGGCTCCAGCTGGGCCAGCCTGATCGACAATCCGCAGCGCGACCGTTTCGTCGCGCGCATCACGGCATTGCATGCCGAACAAGGAAACGCATGAACACTCAGACTCCGTTGCTGGCCGATGCCCTGGCGCAGGCCGAGCTGCTGTATGACCGCGCCACGCTGGAATCCATCATTGCCGACATGGGGCGGCGCATCGACGCTGCGTTGGAAGGCGAACGGGCGGTATTCCTGCCGGTGATGAACGGCGCGCTGATCTTTGCCGGGCAACTGGCTCTGGCGATCCGCACCGACCTGGAGTTCGACTACGTCCACGCCACCCGCTATCGCGGCGCCACGTCCGGCAGCGACCTGCACTGGCTGCGCGAGCCGGTCGTGTCGCTGGCCGGTCGCGTGGTGCTGCTGGTCGATGACATTCTCGATGAGGGACACACGCTGAAGGCCGTGCGCGAGGACTGTTACGCGCGGGGCGCCAGGAAGGTGCTCATCGCCAGCCTGTGCACCAAGCAGCATGACCGTCTGGCCGAAGGCATCGCGTCGGATTTCAACGGCGTCGAGCTGCCCGACCGCTATGTGTTCGGCTATGGGCTGGACTACCACGAGCAGGGGCGGAACCTGCCGGGAATCTACGCTCTTGGCGAGGAGTAGGGCACCGCTCCGCAGGGGGCGAGGGTTGCCTTGTCCTGTCATTTTCGTCGTTATTCAATGGATCACCCCATGCCCCACGCTGATCACGCACCCATCGACCTTGCCGTCATCGGCGGCAGTGGCCTGTACAAGTTTCCCGGGCTGGAAAACACCAGCCGGCATGCGCTGGAGACGCCCTACGGCGCCGCTTCGGGTGATGTGGTCGTTGGTGATTTCGCCGGTCGGCGGGTGGCTTTCCTGGCGCGCCATGGCGAGAGCCATACCTTGCCGCCGCACCGGGTCAATTACCGCGCCAACCTGTGGGCGCTGCACAGCCTGGGCGCGCGGCGGGTGATCGGTGTCAATGCCGTCGGCGGTATCCGCCACGACATGGGGCCGCGAACCATCGTGGTGCCGGACCAGCTGATCGATTACACCCACGGGCGCTACACCAGCTATTGCGATGTCGAGGGGGCCGAGGTGAAGCACATCGATTTCAGCGAGCCTTACACGGGTTCGTTGCGCAGTGCCTTGCTGGCGGCGGCGGACGAGGCTGGCGTCACGGCCATCGATGGTGGTTGCTACGGAGCCACGCAGGGGCCACGGCTGGAAACCCGGGCCGAGATTGCCCGCATGAAGCGTGATGGCTGCGATCTGGTCGGCATGACCGGCATGCCGGAAGCCGTGTTGGCGCGCGAACTGGAGTTGGATTACGCCTGCCTGGCTCTGGTGGCGAATTTCGCCGCCGGATGCGGTGACGAAGCGGAAATCAGCATCGAGGAAATCTTCGCCCATCTGGCCGCTGCCACCGCCGAAGTGCCCCGCATTCTTGCCGCCATGTTGAAAAGCCGCACATGATGCCCGGTTTTGGGCGCTGTGCACGCATTCACGTGTTGCACTGGGCCTTCACATATTGATACTTTCCTCGAAGCCAGGGCGGCGAACCTAGGGGAGATTCAGTGGTTCAGCGCAGATCCTGGCGCACCCATTCCATGGATCCAGAGGTTCACGCAATGCGTTTCGGTACGGTCAAGTGGTTCAACGATGCCAAGGGTTTCGGCTTCATCGCGCCCGAGGACGGCGGGGAGGACGTGTTCGTCCATTTTTCGGCGATCAACTCCAAGGGCTTCCGCAGCCTGCAGGAAGGTCAGCGCGTTCAGTTCGAAGTGACCCAGGGCCCCAAGGGCGCCCAGGCTTCGGCGGTTGAAACGGCAGCCTGACCACATCGTTGTGATGCAAAATGAAACCCCGCACCTGTTGCGGGGTTTTTTGTTTTCCATGGGAGTTGTGCAATGACCGATCGCAGGCGTTTCCTGAAGGCCTCCTTGCTGGGCGCGGCCGTTCCGATGCTGGCCTGGGGCGACCGGCTGGTGGCCGGCACGACACCCCGGGTTTCCGCGCCGGCCGGTGCCGCCAGGGTGGTATCGACCTGGGATTTCGGCGTGGCGGCAAACCATGCGGCGTGGGCGGTGCTGGGGCAGGGCGGCCATGCGCTGGACGCGGTCGAAGCCGGGGTGCAGGTGCCCGAGTCGGATCTGAAGAACCACAGTGTCGGCAAGGGTGGTTATCCGGACCGCGACGGCCATGTCACCCTCGATGCCAGCATCATGGATGCCGACGGCAACTGCGGTGCGGTGGCGGGTCTCGAACACATCGAACACCCGATTTCGGTGGCCCGGCGCGTGATGGAGCGTACGCCGCATGTGCTGCTGGTCGGCGACGGTGCGTTGCAGTTCGCATTGGAGCAGGGTTTCAGCAAGCAGGAACTGCTTACTCCGGAAGCTGATGAAGCCTGGCATGAGTGGCTGAAGACGGAAAAGTACCAGCCTTCGGTCAACAGTGAAGTGCGTGACTACGGCAGGGCGGGCGCTCCCGGTGGTGCCAACAACCACGACACCATCGGCATGCTGGCGATCGACGCCGAAGGCCGTCTGGCCGGCGCCTGCACCACCAGCGGCATGGCGTGGAAATTGCGCGGCCGGGTCGGCGACAGCCCGATCATCGGTGCCGGCCTGTATGTGGATGGCGAGGTGGGTGGTGCCACTTCCACCGGCGTGGGCGAGGAGGTGATCCGCAACGTCGGCAGCTTCCTCGTCGTCGAACTGATGCGTCAGGGGCGTACACCGCATGAGGCTTGCAAGGAGGCGGTGATGCGCATCGTGAAGAAACGCCGCGAGGCGTCGAAGATGCTCCAGGTCGGCTTCCTGGCGATGAATCGCGAGGGCGAGGTGGGTGCCTATGCGATCCAGCGGGGTTTCTCCTACGCCGTATGCGATGCGAAAAACCAGGATGGCCTGATTCCCGCGCAAAGCGTCTACACCACGAGCTACTCGTGATTCTCGAGATCGCGGCCAATTCGGTCGCCTCCGCGCTGGCGGCACAGGAGGGCGGGGCAGGCCGGGTCGAGCTCTGCACGGCGCTGGAACTGGGCGGCTTGACTCCGTCGCATGCGCAGGTGGCGCTGGCCCGCGAGCGCCTGCGTATTCCCCTCTACGTGCTGATCCGGCCGCGTGCGGGCGACTTTCTCTACGACGACCTCGAATGCGAGACCATGCAGCGCGACATCGAGGCCTGTGTGGCACTCGGTTGCGACGGCGTAGTGCTCGGCGTGCTCGGCGCGGACGGTCGGGTGGATGCCGCCCGCTGTCGCCCGCTGATCACAGCTGCAGGGTCGCTCGGTGTGACCTTCCATCGTGCTTTCGATCTCAGCAGCGACCCGTTGCAGGCGCTGGAGGACATCGTGGCACTGGGCTGCGAGCGCATCCTGACGTCGGGTACCCGGCCCAGCGCGGTCGACGCGGTGCCGCTGATCCGCGAACTGGTGGCCCGGGCCGGCGGGCGCATCGTGGTCATGCCGGGAGCCGGCATCACCGCCCGGAACATCGTGGCGCTGGCCGCCGCCACGGGCGCCAGCGAGCTGCATGCTTCTGCCAGGGTGCAGCGTCCTTCCGGCATGCGCCATCGCCATCCGGTGCTGGCCGACATGGAAGGTGGCGAATGGCGCAGTGACGTGACCCGGGTCCGTGCGCTGGTCGCTGCGCTGGGGCAGGTGGCCGGGCCGTTCCGCGAGTGATGTTCCGGCGTTCCGTGTGCCGGATATTCCCTACGGAAGCGCATGGTTGCCCTGCTTGGTTACTATGGGGAATTGCCGAACAGCAGCAGGAGCCATCGAGTGATCATCAAGCCCAAAGTCCGCGGTTTCATCTGCGTCACCGCTCATCCGGTCGGTTGCGAGCTCAATGTGCTCGACCAGATCAGGATTACCCAGGCCGCTGGCCATGCCGCGGACAAGGGGCCGAAGCGGGTGCTGGTGATCGGTGCCTCGACCGGCTACGGCCTGGCTTCGCGCATCACTGCCGCGTTCGGCTACGGTGCGGCCACGCTGGGCGTGTTTTTCGAGAAGCCCAGCAGCGAGGGCAAGCCCGGCACGGCCGGCTGGTACAACGCCGCGGCCTTCGACAAGGCGGCCAAGCAGGCCGGCCTGTACAGCAAGTCGATCAACGGCGATGCGTTCGCCAACGAGACCCGCGAGCGGGCGATCGAGATCATCAAGAGCGACATGGGCGGCCCGATCGACCTGGTGGTCTATTCGCTGGCCTCGCCGGTGCGCAAGCTGCCGGATACCGGCGAGGTGGTGCGCTCCTCGCTCAAGACCATCGGCGAGCCGTTCACCAATACCTCGGTCGATACCAACAAGGACACGGTGATCGAGGCCACCATCGAGCCCGCCACCGAGCAGGAGATCAAGGACACCGTCACCGTGATGGGTGGCGAGGACTGGGCGCTGTGGATCGACGCGCTGAGCGCGGCCGGCGTGCTGGCGAAGGGCGCCAAGACCATCGCCTACAGCTACATCGGCACCGAGATCACCTGGCCGATGTACTGGCATGGCACCCTGGGCCAGGCCAAGCAGCATCTGGACAACACCGCCAGACAACTGCGCGAGCGCCATGCCGGTGAAGGCCTCGAGGCCAGTGTCGGCGTGATGAAGTCGGTGGTGACCCAGGCCAGCGCGGCGATTCCGGTGATTCCGCTGTATGTGTCCATCGCCTTCAAGATCATGAAGGAACAGGGCATCCACGAAGGCCCCATCGAGCAGGCCAACCGCCTGTTCCAGGATCGCCTCTATCGCGCCGACGGTGCTCCGGCACCCACCGACGACGAAGGCCGCATCCGGCTCGACGACTGGGAACTGCGCGACGACGTGCAGAATGCCTGCAAGACCCTCTGGCCCACGGTCACTACCGACAATCTCCGGCAGATCACCGACTACGCCGGCTACAAGCACGAGTTCCTGCAGCTGTTCGGCTTTGACCGCGCAGACGTGGATTACGACGCCGAGGTGGAGGCGGACCGCCGCTTCGATTGCCTCGAGCTGTGAACGGACAACGGCCAGCCCACCCCGTGGGGGTGAGCTGGCCGTTGCGAGCCGGGGGCTGTCCTTTACAGGAACATGCCGCCGGATGCCTCGATGCGCTGGCCGTTGATCCAGCCACTGCCGGGGGCCAGCAGTGCGGTCACCACGCCACCGATGTCGTCGGGCAATCCGGCCCGGCCCAGAGCGGTGTTGCTGGCGACCAGTGCATTGAGCTTGGCGTTGTCGCGCACCGCGCCACCGCCGAAGTCGGTTTCGATGGCGCCGGGAGCCAGCGTGTTCACGGTGATGCCCCGCGGGCCCAGTTCCTTGGCCAGGTAACGGCTGAGTACTTCGATGCCCCCCTTCATCATGGCGTATGCGGCATGACCGGGCAGCGCGAAACGGGTCAGCCCCGAAGACACGTTGAGGATGCGCCCGCCGTCGGCGATCAGGGGCAGCAACGTCTGGGTCAGGAAGAACGGCCCCTTGATGTGGAGCGCCACCATCAGGTCGAACTGGGTGGAGCTGGTTTCGGCGAACGAGGCATTCACGCCGAGGCCGGCATTGTTGAACAGGAAGTCGAACTGTTCGCGTTGCCAGTGCGTGGCCAGGGTTTCGCGCACCATGTCGGCGAATGCCGGGAACTGTTCCACCGCCGTCACGTCCAGCTGCAGGGCCACGGCGCGGCGCCCCAGAGCCTCGATTTCGGCGATGACGCCCTGTGCCTCGTCGGCATGGCTGCGGTAAGTGATGATGAGATCGACACCTTGGCGGGCGAGGGCGATGGCGGAATGGCGACCAAGGCCGCGGTTGCCGCCAGTGATCAGGGCGATGGGGGAATGGGTTGTCATGCGGGGTTCTCCTCGGAATGTCCGGTAAGGGGAAAGCGATATGGTCTTGTGGCTGGCTGTCAATTTATTACTTTTAATTGAATGCATAAACTGCCAAAATAAGATTTGTTTGTTCATTTTTGAATAACAAACGTCATGCACGATATTGACGCCATGAAAGTCTTCGTCCGCGTTGCCGAGCGCGGCAGCTTCACCCGTGCCGCCACGGACATGGGCCTGCCCAAGGCCAGCGCATCGATCGCGGTCCGGCAACTGGAAACACTGCTGGGCACCCGCCTGCTTCACCGCACCACGCGCCGTGTCGAGCCAACCCAGGATGGCCTGGCTTTCCTCGAGCGTTGCCGGGACATGCTTGACGACATCGACGAACTGCAGTCGATGTTCCGCGAGGACGAACGCGAGCTGCGCGGACGCGTGCGGGTGGACATGCCCACCACCACCGCGCGCCTGTTCGTGTTGCCGCATCTACCGGATTTTCTTGCTGCGCATCCCGACATCGAGCTGGAGCTGAGTTGCGCCGACCGGCGTGTCGATCTGGTCCGCGAGGGCTTCGACTGCGTCCTGCGCGTGGGTGGCCTGGATGATGCGGACAATCTGGTGGCGCGGCCACTCGGGGCTTTCGACATCGGCACCTTCGCCAGCCCCGGTTATCTGGAGGTTCATGGCGAGCCGCGGCATCCCGACGATCTGGACGGACACCGCATGGTGCATTACGCGCAGCATTTCGGCGGATCGCCGGACGGCTTCGAATACGTCGATGACGCGGGCGTGCACGTGCGTCCGGTGGCCGGTGTACTGACGGTCAACAATACCGACAGCTACCAGGCGGCGTGCGTGGCCGGATTCGGCCTGATCCAGGTACCGGTGGCCGGCGTGCGCACGCTGGTCGAGGCCGGCCAGTTGAAAGAGGTACTTGAGCATTACCGGGCCGCCCCGATGCCGGCGACCCTGCTTTATGCGCACCGCCGTCATCTGCCGCGCCGCGTGCGCGTGTTCATGGAATGGCTGGCGGAACGCCTGCAGCCCTCGCTCGTTCGGCTGCCCGGATGACTGGAGGCGGCCTCGTCCATGGTCATCAGGAGTGCATCTGAGCTGGGCGAAAATGACCGACAGGTTTTATCCTGCCCGATTCTTCCCTGGTTTCATTGAGTCATCCCCCAAGAGGAATATCCCCATGACCGTCAAAGCCTATGCCGCGCACGCGGCGGACAAGCCGCTGCAGTCCATCGACATCGAGCGCCGTGCGCCCGGTCCGAAGGACGTGCAGATCGAGATCGCGTTCTGCGGCGTCTGCCATTCCGACCTGCACACTGCGCGCTCGGAGTGGGGCGGCACCATCTATCCCTGCGTGCCGGGCCACGAGATCGTCGGCCACGTCAGTGCGGTCGGCGCTGATGTCACCAAGTTCAAGGTCGGCGATACCGTCGGCGTGGGCTGCATGGTCGACAGCTGCCAGCATTGCGCGGCCTGCGACGAGGGCCTGGAGCAGTACTGCGAGAACGGCTTCACCGGCACCTACAACGGTGCCACCAAGGACGCGCCGGGCCACACCCTGGGCGGCTACTCGCAGCGCATCGTGGTCGACCAGAACTTCGTGCTGAAGATCCGCCACTCCGAGGACCAGCTGGCTGCGGTGGCCCCGCTGCTGTGCGCCGGCATCACCACCTACTCGCCGCTGCGCCACTGGAACACCGGTCCGGGCAAGAAGGTCGGCGTGGTCGGCATCGGTGGCCTCGGCCACATGGGTGTCAAGCTGGCTCATGCGATGGGCGCGCACGTGGTGGCGTTCACCACCTCCGAGAGCAAGCGCGAGGCGGCGCTGGCACTGGGCGCGGACGAAGTGGTGGTGTCGCGCAATGCCGACGAGATGAAGGCACATGCGAACAGCTTCGACTTCATCCTCAACACCGTCGCCGCCAGCCACTCGCTGGACGCGTTCACCGCGCTGCTCAAGCGTGATGGCACCCTGACCCTGGTCGGTGTGCCGGAGCACCCGCATCCGTCGCCGGCCATCGGCAACCTGATCTTCAAGCGCCGTGCGATTGCCGGTTCGCTGATCGGCGGCATTGCCGAGACCCAGGAAATGCTGGATTTCTGCGCCGAGAAGGGCATCGTCTCCGACATCGAGATGATCCCGGTGCAGAAGATCGACGAAGCCTACGACCGCATGGTCAAGGGCGACGTGAAGTACCGCTTCGTGATCGACAGCGCCACCCTGGCCGGTTGATCACAAGGTCGCCGAAAGCGGCCCACAGCAACACGAAAAAACAAAGGGCGCGGTGCCAGCACCGCGCCCTTTGTTTTGCTCGCTGGCCCGGACATCAGGCTGGCGACGCTCCTGCCTTGGCTTTTGCAATTCCCGAATCCCGGCCCTCAAGCTATGAACTGCAACCGCGCCAGCTCCGCATAGAGCCCGCCTTCGGCCAGCAGGCTGTCGTGCGTACCCTGGGCGACGATGCGGCCGCCGTCCATCACCACGATGCGGTCGGCCCGCTTCACGGTGGCCAGGCGGTGGGCGATGACTAGGGTGGTGCGGCCCTGTTCCAGCCGTTCCAGCGCCTGCTGGATGGCCGCCTCGGACTGGGCGTCGAGCGCCGAGGTAGCCTCGTCGAGCAGCAGCAGCGGCGCGTCGCGCAGGATTGCGCGGGCGATCGCCACGCGCTGGCGCTGGCCGCCGGAGAGGCGCACGCCGCGTTCGCCCATCTCGGACTGGTAGCCGTTGTCCAGCGCGCTGATGAAGTCGTGTGCCTCGGCGGCCCGGGCTGCGGCGATCACTTCCTCGTCGCTGGCGCCCTCGCGGCCGAAGCGGATGTTGTCGGCCGCGCTGCCGCTGAAGATCACGGTTTCCTGCGGCACCAGCGCGATCGTGCCGCGCAGCTCATCCAGCGCCAGTGCGCGCAGGTCGATGCCGTCCAGCGAGATGCGGCCGCTGCGCGGGTCGTGGAAGCGCAGGAGCATCGACAGCACGGTGCTCTTGCCGGCACCGGACGGGCCGACCAGGGCCACCGTCTCGCCGGGGCGGATCTCCAGGTTGAAGTCGCTCAGCGCAGGGGTGTCCGGCCGGCTGGGGTAGTGGAAATCGACATGTTCGAAGCGCAACGCGCCGCGTACCGGCCGGGGCAAGGCCTGCGGCTGCGGCGGATCGACGATGTCGGCGCGCTCGGCCAGCAGTTCGCCGATGCGTTCCATCGCGCCGGCGGCACGCAGCAGGTCGCCCCAGACCTCGGACAGGCCGGCCACCGACCCGGCGGCGAAGATCGCGTACAGCACGAACTGGCCCAGCACGCCGGCATCCAGCGTGCCGGTCAGCACCTGGCGTGCGCCGGCCCACAGCACCAGGGTGATCGCGCCGAACACCAGCACGATCACCGCCATGGTCAGCAGCGCGCGCATGCCGATGCGCCGGCGCGCGGTGGCCAGGGCGCGGAAGATCGCCTCGGCGTAACGGCGGCTTTCGATGCCTTCGCGGGCGTAGGCCTTGATCGCGGTGGAGGCGTTGAGGGTTTCGTTGGCCATCGCCGCGGCATCGGCAAGACGGTCCTGGCTGGCCCGCGACAGCTTCTGCACGCGGCGGCCGAAGATCAGGATCGGCAGCACCACTGCCGGGATCACCAGCGCGGTGAGGCCGGCCAGCGACGGCGCGGTCCAGACCATCGCCACCGCCGCGCCGACCAGCATCACCGCGCTGCGCAGGGCGACCGAGATGCCGGAACCGATCAGCGCCTGCACCACCTCGGTATCGGCGCTCAGTCGTGACAGCAGCTCGCCGACACGGCTGCGCTCGAAGAAGCTCACGTCCAGCCGGATCACCTGCGCGTAAAGCTTCTCGCGCAGTGCCGCCAGCGCACGTTCGCCGAGCAGAGTGATGCAGAAATAACGACCGGCGGTGGCAAAGGCCAGTACCAGCGCCACCCCGAACAGGGCGATGAAGGTCTGGTTGACCACGCCGAGGCTGGCGTGGCCGAAACCCTTGTCGATGATGTGGCGCAATGCCATCGGCAGCACCAGCGAAGCACCGGACGACATCGCCAGAAATACCAGCCAGCCGATCGCCAGCGCACGGTGGGGTTTCAGGAATGGCCACAGCTCGCGCAGTGCACCGAGGCGGCGGGAAGAACGGGGCGGCGTGGATTCGCTCATCGACATGACGCGGGGCGGAGGACAATTGATTGCAGATGGGGACCGCACGCACCGATTCAATCGGAAGGTTCGATCAAGCGGGAAAGCCCGGGGCGCCGTGCGGCGCCGTTTCCATTCCCTCAGTCCCGATTCCCTGTGCGCCCGTGAGCCTGCGAGCCTGGCTGCGGCCACGGGTGAGGTCGCTGATGCGCAACTGCGCTTCCTCGACGCGGCTTTCCGGCAGGCGCAGTTGCAGTTCGACGCCATCGGCACCGAAGGTTTCCTGCTCGACCTCGGCCAGCAGTTCTCCGAGCCGGGCCTTGAGCAGGGCCAGTTCGGCGAAGTCGCAGTGCACGCCGAGCCGGGCCATGGCCACGATCGGCGTGCGCTCGGCGCAACGCAGGCACTCGGCGGCGGTACCGCCGTAGGCACGCACCAGACCACCGGCACCCAGTTTGATGCCGCCGTACCAGCGTGTGACCAGCACGACCACGCGGTCCATGTCCTGGCCTTCGATGGCCTGGAGGATGGGGCGCCCGGCCGTACCGCCCGGCTCGCCGTCGTCGTTGAAGCGGTAATCCATGCCGATGCGATAGGCCCAGCAGTTGTGGGTGGCTGTGGGGTCACCCGCCTCGCGGACGAAGGCCAGCGCCTGCTCCGGAGTGTCCACGGGGGTAGCCAGTGCGAGGAAGCGGCTCTTCTTGATGTCTTGCTGGTGACGGCAGGGTTGGGCCAGGGTGAACAGGGTTTCGCTCATGGTTGGTGCTGTCTGGCCTCGAGTTCCGGCGGCAGTTGCCACTGCGGGTATGTCTGACGGAAAGCATCCAGGCGCTGCCGGGCTTCATCGTCGTGGCCATCGGCGAACAGCTGGCGGATTTTTTCCAGCTCCTTCGCCGGCGTGTCGTCGGTCGTGGAGGCGCTCCATTCAGCCAGTGGGGGTGGTGCCTCTGCGGGGGCTGGCGCGGCTTGTGCCATCGAGGGGGCGAGCGGCGGTGCGCCGGCAGGCGCGTCAGCTGCTGTGCCTGTGACTGCTGCTGCCGGAGCGGTCGCCGCCTGCGTGCGCGGGGCGAATGCCGCGGTTTTCCTGTTCGCCATCGTGCGCCGCGCGATGGCGTCCGGCACCCGGGAAGGTTCGGCCCTGGCTGCATGCAGGCGTGGGGATGGCTCCATGGGCGCGGATGCGGGTACGGGAGGTGGTGTGGCGACGTCCGCCGCCATCATTTCTTTTTCGGTCTGCGCTGGGACAGTGTCCGTCACGGGTGCCGACGGGGCAGGAGCATCGATCTGCAGCGATGGATGCAGTCGCCAGGCCAGCCCGGCGGCAAGCACCAGTGCCGCTGCGCTGCCCAGGCCGATCAACCAGTGGGAGCGGGGCTTGCCGGTACGTGTCGGCAGGGTGGCAACGGCTGGTTGGCGATGTCCGGTTTGCGTGGCAGTTGCCGCTGCATCGGGGGCCAGCGCCTGTGCTGCCGCACGCAGCACGGCCGCATCCAGCGCCGGCGGCGGTTCGCTTGCCGGCAGTTGGCGGTACAACGCGGCCAGCTCGGCTTCGCCGGGCAGGCGTTCGTCCGCGGTATCCGGATCGTGCGGTGGCTGGGGGATGGTCATTCGGACAACACTTCACGTAATCGGGTCATGGCGTAGCGCAGTCGTGATTTCACGGTTTCACGGCCGACGCCGGTCACCTCGGCGATTGCTTCCAGGCTGAGATCCTGTTCCAGTCGGAGCAGGATCGCGACGCGTTGCGGTTCCGGCAATTGCTCGATCGCCCGTTGCAGGCCGCGGCGGAGCTCGAATGCCGACAAGGCGTGTTCGGGCTGCTCACGTTCCGGCATGGCGAGATTGGCCAGCACGGTGTCGGTTTCGTCGGCGCCGGCCATCGGGCGCTGGCGCCTGGCGCTGTCGATCATCAGGTTGTGGGCGATCTGCAGCAGCCAGGTGCTGAATTTTGCCTGTGGCTGGTAGCGCATGCGTGCGGCGATGGCCCGGCTCCAGGTTTCCTGGAACAACTCGTCGGCGTGGTGCGGGTCGCGCACGCTGCGCCGCAGGAAGCGGTAGAGCATGCCGCGATGCCGTGCGTACAACGTTTCGAACGCGGCCAGATCGCCACGTGCATAGGCAAGCATCAGCATCGCATCGGGGTCGACGGCGGCATCCATAAGCGGCCAGATTAAGCCATATGCCTCGATGCCGGATAGCTTGCGACGGCCGTATCCGGTGCTGCACGGCCATGGTTCCGGCATGGTTTGCGCCGCTGCCACGCGTTGGCGACGGGGGAAGGGTGCGGGTATCCGGACACCCGTCATCGCCTTGAGCGTGGCAGCGGCGGCAAACTCATCGCGTGGCAGTGTCGCTGGCGTCGTCATGGCCTTGCGTGGCCAGTCCGCCGGCCAGTTTCACCAGTTGCACGAAGCCGGCGCGGTAACCGTCGACATCATCGCCACGGGCACTGTTGGCGAGTGCGGCGATCTGCGTGTAGCTGTAGCCGTCCAGATATTTGGCACCGCGCAGGGCGTCGGCAAAAGCGGCAACCGCGGCGGCATAACGCAGTCGCTCGCTGGCCTGTGCCGTGGCCTGTGCGGAAATCGGCTGCTCGGTCAGCGTGCTGTCCTCGTGCCCCGGCAGCTTGTAGCGCAGACGCAGAAAGGCCAGCTCGTTGCTGCCATGGGATGTGGCCGTGCGCTCGCCGTAACGCAGCGGGTCGATGCGTGCGGCATCCGAACCCGCCGGGATGATCTCGTAGATCGCGGTGACGTTGGCACCTGCGCCGATCTCGCCGGCATCGACCTTGTCGTTGTTGAAATCCTCGCGGTCGAGCATGCGCTTCTCGTAGCCGATCAGCCGGTATTCCTGCACCTTCGCGGGATTGAATTCGATCTGGATCTTCACGTCGCCGGCGATGGTCAGCAAGGTGGCGGACATCTCGTCGACCAGCACGCGGCGGCCTTCCTGCAGATTGTCGATGTAGTGGTAACTGCCGTTGCCGGCATCGGCCAGCGTCATCGCCATCGCGTCGTTGTAATTGCCCTCGCCGAAGCCCAGCGTGGTCAGCGCGATGCCGCTCTTGCGGCGTTCCTCGACCAGGTTCTTCAGGGCTTCCTGATTGACCAGGCCGACGTTGAAATCGCCATCACTGGCAAGGATCACCCGGTTCACACCGTTCTTGATGAAGCCTTGTGCCGCCTGGATATAGGCCGTTTTCAGCCCGGCGCTGCCGTTGGTTGCGCCGGCGGCATGGAGGCTGTCGATGGCGGCATTGATGGTGGCGTGCTGGTCGCCTGCGGTGGAGGGCAGGGCGACTCCGGCGCTGCCGGCATAGGTGACTATCGCCAGCCGGTCCTGCGGGCGCAGCTCGCGAACCAGCTGTTTCAGCGAGGCTTTCAGCAGCGGCAGCTTGTTCTGTGCCGCCATCGAACCGGAGGTGTCGATCAGGAACACCAGGTTCGACGCGGGGATCTGCGACGGTGGCACGCGATACCCCTGGATGCCGATCAACAGCAGCAGGCGTTTCGCGTTCCACGGTGCCGGTGCCAGCTCGGTGGTGACGTTGAACGGGTGTTCGCGATCGGTTGGCGGCGTGTAGCCGTAGTCGAAATAGTTGATGAATTCCTCCGCGCGAACCGCATCGGCGGGGGGCAGGTAGCCCGCGTTCAGCATGCGTCGCACGTTGGCATAGGCGCCGGTATCGACATCGATGCTGAAGGTGGAGACAGGCTGTTCACTGGCCAGTTGCACCGGGTTGTCGTCGTGGTGGGGGTAGTTCTCGGTGTTGGTGCGGGGCGCCGGCATTGGCGTGGGCCGGCGGATGATCGAGGGCATTGCCGTCGCCCGCCGGGCGAAGCTGGCAGTCCGGGCGGCTGTCATGTCGGATGAGGGCGCGGCCTGTTCCAGCACGGGTGGCGGCAGGCTGACAGGTGCCTTGGGAGGCTCGGGCTCGGCTTGTGTACCGGTAGCCCCGGCGGGTGGTGGGGGAGGAGGTGTGGTGTCGGCGGCAGGGCGGGACACGCTGCAGCCAGCCAGCATCACCAGCCAGGCCAGCAACAGCGTGCGCAGCAGGGCTTTCGGTTTCATGGGCGTTGCTCCTTGAGGGTTCGTGCATGATGTAACGCGGCTGGCGGGAAAACGGGGTTGATTGGTGACCGCACGCGGTAGCATGTCGCTTTTCACCGCATTCCGGCTTCCACATGATCAACAACGACGTACTGCGCGCCATCCGTTACATGCTCGACCTGAGCGACGGCAAGGTGGCCGACATCATCCACCTTGCCGATGCCGACCTGCCGGTCGGCCGGGACGAGGTGCAGGCGTACCTGAAGAAGGAAGACGAGCCCGGCTACGTTGAATGCAGCAACAAGGTGTTGGCGCTGTTCCTCGACGGTCTTGTCTTCTACCGCCGCGGCAAGGACGAAAACCGCCCGCCGCGCCCGCCGGAAAAGCGCGTGACCAACAACGTGGTGCTGAAGAAACTGCGCGTGGCCTTCGAGCTGAAAGATGTGGACATGCACGAGATCCTCGCCAGCGCCGGCTTCCCGGTGTCCAAACCCGAGCTCAGCGCCTTGTTCCGCCAGGCTGACCACAAGAATTTCAAGCTGTGCGGCGACCAGTTGCTGCGCAACTTCCTGAAGGGGTTGACGATGCGGATGCGCGGCGACGGCTGAGGTATTCCCTGGAAACAGATGCCATCCGTGTCGACCATGTTGCATGCCGGCCATCTGGATTCGTCACGGCGAGTCTGCCAGGCAGGGAACGGCGCGTCATGGCCGCATAATGACGCCTGCCCAGACAGTGCCTGAGACCCGTTGATGACCGTGGATATCCTGCTGATCCTGGTCGCCTGCTCGATCGTGCTGGCGTGGCTGCGCTGGCGCCGATGCAGCCGCGTGTTGCTGGTGCTGGCCGTGGCCTGGGTGCTGGTGGTCGGCTGCGGCCTGCTGCCGGGGCTGTTGCTGACACGGTTGCAGTCCGGTTTTGCGGCGGACCAGCCGGTGGCATGGGGACAGCGCAATGCCATCGTGTTGCTGGGGGCAGGGACGGTGCGGGTGGCGGGAACCGACCAGATCGAGCCTGGCCTGTTTGCCCAGGCCCGCATCAACAAGGCGGCGGTGCTCTATCACGCATGCGAGCAGACCGGCCACGAGTGCCTGCTGGAAGTGAGTGGTGGCGATGCGCGTGGGCTGGGCCAGTCGGAGGCGGAGGTTTATGCCGGGATTCTGCGCCAGCTCGGGGTCGATGATGGTGATCTGCTGCTGGAGTCGCGCAGCATGAACACCTGGCAGAACGCGCAGTTCAGTGGGCCGTTGCTCGAGGCGTACGGTGCGGACCGCGTGCTGCTGGTGTCCTCAGGCTTTCATCTGCGTCGCGGCATGCTGTATTTCAGCCATTTCGGCATCCACGCCACGCCGGTGAGCGCGGATCACCTCGGCGCCATCACGACCTGGATGCCGCTGGCCTGGAACTTCGCCATGGCCGATGTGGCCCTGCACGAATATGCCGGCGTGGCGCGCTACCACTGGTACAACCTGATGGGCTGGAATGCGCGTGCCGTGGAAAAAAAGACGGTGCCGTCAGGCTGAACTCCCCACGGCCACGGTGGTGTCCGTGGGGGAGGAATGCGGCGGCTGGCGCCGGGTCATTCGCCGAGCTTGGTCATCTCGGGGCTGGAGGTGAGGTCGCGCTTGTTGCGCTGTTTGTCCAGCGGTTCGCCGGTGACCTGGTACCACACGTTCTCGGCGATGTTGGTGGCGTGGTCGCCGATGCGTTCGATGTTCTTGGCCATGAACAGCAGGTGGGTGCACGGCGTGATGTTGCGCGGGTCTTCCATCATGTAGGTGAGCAACTGGCGGAAGTAGCCGGTATAGGCTTCATCGAGCACCACGTCGTTCTTCCATACCTGGTAGGCACGCTCGTGGTCGCCGTCGCGGTACGCCACCAGCACGTCGCGCACTTCGCTGGCGGCAAGGCCGGCCAGATGACTGAGCCCGGTCACCGGCGTCACCGGTGCGACCATCGACAGCGGGATCGAACGCTTGGCCACGTTGGCGGCATAGTCACCGATGCGCTCGATGTCGGCGGCGATGCGCAGTGCGGCGTAGACGTTGCGCAGGTCGCCGGCCATCGGCGCACGCAGTGCCAGCAGGCGGATCACGTCCTGGCTGATTTCGTGTTCCAGCTGGTCGATCGCCTCGTCGTTGCCGACCACGTGCTGCGCGGCACGCTCGTCACGGCGCTCAAGCACATCGATGGCTGCCTCCAACTGGGTGACCGCCAGCTCGCCCATGCGCACGATCTCGCCGGTGAGGCGGGTCAGTTCATCGTCATAGCTCTTGATGATGTGGTCTTTGCCGCTGTTCATGATGTGCCTCGCATGTGTTCCTGTTTCCCTTTCGGGAAGGTGCCTGAAGGGCGGATGGAGAAGGAAAACCCGATCAGCCGAAGCGGCCGGTGATGTAATCTTCGGTCTGCTTCTTGCCCGGCTTGGTGAAGATCTTCTCGGTCTGGTCGAATTCGATCAGCTCGCCCAGATACATGAAGGCGGTGAGGTCGGAGACGCGCGCGGCCTGCTGCATGTTGTGGGTGACGATGACGATGGTGAACTGGCTTTTCAGCTCTTCCACCAGTTGCTCGATGCGGCCGGTGGCGATCGGGTCGAGCGCCGAGGTTGGTTCGTCCAGCAGCAGCACTTCGGGCTTCAGCGCCACCGCACGGGCGATGCACAGGCGCTGCTGCTGACCGCCGGAGAGGCCGAGCGCGTTCTGCTTGAGCTTGTCCTTCACCTCGTCCCACAGGGCGGCGCTGCGCAATGCCTGCTCGACGCGGTCGTCCATCTCGGACTTCGACAGCTTCTCGTGGTGGCGGATGCCGTAGGCGACGTTCTCGAAGATCGTCATCGGGAACGGCACCGGCTTCTGGAACACCATGCCGACCTTGCTGCGCAGACGGTTCATCGAGTAACGCGAATCGAGGATGTTCTCGCCGTCGAGGATGATCTCGCCCTTGGCTTCCAGCTTCGGGTAGATCGAGTAGATCCGGTTGAAGATGCGCAGCAGGGTGGACTTGCCGCAGCCGGACGGGCCGATGATGGCGGTGACCTGCTTTTCCGGCACTTCCATGTTGATGCCTTTCAGCGCATGGAAACCGTTGTAATAGAAGTGCAGGTCGCGTACGGCGAGCTTGGTCGCTGCTACCGGTGCCTCCACCGATGGCGAATTCGTGGGGAGGGCGGAATCAGTCATGGGACACCTTGGTGCGGGAAAGGATCAGGCGCGAAGCCAGGCTGAGCAGCAACACGAACATGGTGATCACGAACGCGCCGGCCCAGGCCAGTGCGTGCATGGCTTCGCCCGGGTCGTTGGCGTACTGGTAGATGATCTGCGGCAGGCTGGACATCTTGTCCATCGGGTTGACGGCCATGTAGTTGTTGCCGAATGCGGTGAACAGCAGCGGTGCGGTCTCGCCGCTGATGCGTGCCAGCGCCAGCAGCACGCCGGTGATGATGCCCGAGCGGGCCGCGCGGATCAGGATCTGCAGGGTCAGCTTCCACTGCGGCACGCCGAGCGACAGTGCGGCCTCGCGCAGGGTGGATGGCACCAGCCGCAGCATTTCGTCGGTGGTGCGCACGATCACCGGCAACGCGATCAGGGCCAGCGCCACGCCGCCGGCGAAGCCGGAGAAAGTGGTACTGCCGTTGGTCAGCGCCGTGCTGGGCAGCACGATGATGGTGTAGACGAACAGGCCCAGCACGATTGACGGTGCCGACAGCAGGATGTCGTTGAGGAAGCGGATGGTTTCGCCGAGCTTGGTGCGGTTGGCGTACTCGGCCAGCCAGGTGCCGGCCAGCACGCCGATCGGAGTGGCGATGGCGATGCCGACGAAGTTGATGATCAGGCTGCCGACCATCGAGTTCAGCAGGCCGCCGTCCTCGCCGTAGGCGGTGATCTTGGTGAACAGCTTCAGGTCGATTGCACCGATGCCCTGGCGCAGGGTCTCCCACAGGATCCAGGCGAGGAAGGCCAGGCCGACCAGCGTGGCCAGAGTGCTCAGCGTCATCGCCACGGCATTGGTGACGAGACGGCGCGTATACAAGGCGTTCATGCGACGCTCCTCCGGTTACAGCAAGCGCCCGCTCGCGAGCGACGCCCCTGCTGTTGCGAATGCCAAATCCCGAATCCCGAATCCCGGCCTTCCATCAGCGGCCTTCCTTGCTGGCCAGGCGGCGCAGCATCAGACGTGCAATCAGCAGCACAATGAAGGTGACCACGAACAGCAGGAAGGCCAGTGCCATCAACGAGGACTTCTGCAGGCCGGCGGCTTCACTGAACTGGTTGGCGATGGTGGAGGCGATCGAGGTGCCCGGATCAAGCAGCGAGGCGGACAGGTTCATCGCATTGCCGAGCACGAAGGTCACCGCCATGGTTTCACCCAATGCCCGGCCGAGGCCGAGGAAGATGCCGCCGATCACCGCCGAACGGGTGTAGGGCAGCACGATGTCCCAGGACACTTCCCAGGTGCTGGAGCCCAGCGCATAGGCCGACTCTTTCAATCGCGTCGGCACGGTCTGGAACACTTCGCGCATGACCGACGAGATGAACGGGATCACCATGATCGCCAGCACGATGCCGGCGACCAGGATGCTGGCGCCGAACGGGTAGTCGCTGCCGAACAGCTTGCCGATGAACGGCACGTGCTCGGCGACCCACGATAGCTTGCCGTCGTCGGGCTGGTTGCCGAGATTGTTGGTCAGCCACGGCTTGATGTGGTCGGCGAAGAACGGGGCGAAGATGAACAGGCCCCACATGCCGTAGATGATCGAAGGGATGCCGGCGAGCAACTCGATCGCCGAAGCTACCGGTGCGCGCAGCCAGGCCGGTGCCACTTCGGAAAGATAGACCGCGATGCCGAAGCTGACGGGTACCGCGATCAGCAGCGCGATGAAGGAGGTGATGAGCGTGCCGTACACCGGCACCAGTGCGCCGTAGACGTCATTGCCCGGATCCCAGGCATCGCTGATCAGGAAGTGCCAGCCAAAGGTGGCGAAGGCGTCGCGCCCGCCCCACAGGGTGGCGCCGGCAGCGCCGAGGAGGGCGGCCAGCACGAGCAGGGCACAGCCTTTGAGCAGCCAGCGGAACATCCGCTCGTGGCGGGCGTCGCGGCGACTGTGCAGTTCCTGCATGTCGGACGGGTTGGTAGCGTCGATGGTGGTGGCCACGATGCCTCTCTGATCGGTGTTTGACATAGCACTGGCGGGCGACGGAAACCTTGTCTGTCGCCCGCCAGGAGCTTTCAGCGGATGGCCAGCCGGGCTGGCCGGTTACTCAGTTCTTGAACTCGGCAGCCCAATACGCCTCGATCTGGCTGACCAGCTCCGGCGGCAGAGCCACGTAGTCCAGGTCGGCAGCGGCCTTCTGGCCGTTCTCCAGGGCGTTCTTGAAGAAGTCGAAGGCGACCTTGCTGTTGCCGGCGTTCTTCGGCGTCTTGTACATGATCATCCAGGTGGTGGCGGTGATCGGCCACGCGTTGTCGCCCGGGGCATTGGTCATGATCAGGTTGAAGTCCTTGGCGCTGGCCCAGTCGGCGGTGGCGGCAGCAGCGGCGAAGGTTTCGGCGGTCGGCTCGACCACGTTGCCGGCGGCGTTCTTCAGGTTCACCCAGCTGATCTTGTTCTTCACCGCGTAGGCGTACTCGACGTAACCGATCGAGCCCTTGATCTGGCGCACGTACTGCGACACGCCCTCGTTGCCCTTGCCGCCCACGCCGGTCGGCCAGTCGACGGCGGTGCCGAACTTGACCTTGTCGGCCCACTCCGGGCTGACCTTGGACAGGAAGTTGGTGAAGTTGAAGGAGGTGCCCGAACCATCGGAGCGATGCACCACGGTGATCTTGCCGGCCGGCAGGGTCAGGCCCGAGTTCAGCGCGGCGATCTTCGGATCGTTCCAGTTGGTGATCTTGCCAAGGAAGATGTCAGCCAGGGTGGCGCCATCCAGCTTGACCTGGCCAGCTTCGACACCGGCGATGTTGACCACCGGCACGATGCCGCCGACCACGATCGGGAACTGGCCGAGGCCGAATTTTTGCAGGTCTTCAGCGCTCATCGGGGCGTCGGAGGCACCGAAATCGATGGTGCCTTCCTTGATCTGCGCGATGCCGGCGCCCGAACCCACCGACTGGTAGTTGAGGCGGTTGCCGGTCTGCTCGGCGTAGCTGGCCGACCACTTGGACATGACCGGATAGACGAAGCTGGAGCCGGCACCAGTGATGTCGGTGGCCTGCGCGGCCATGCCGAAGGTCGAGGCCACGGCGAAGCTGGCGACGGCGGCAAGGCGAATCGGATTTTTGCGGGAAGTGGTCAACACGGTAGCTCCTGTGGAGGGAAGTGGAATGCGACCCCGCCATTTCAGGTGTTTGGTGTTGCCATTGGATGAAATGAATGTTTCACCCATGTGACAGGCTGTCATGTGGGCTTCGTCGAGGTGCTTGGCGCAGGGCGGGCATGGCCCGCGCCGCAGAGCTGTGGCTGGCGGAGAAGCCGCGGGCAGTGCCCGCCCTACAAGGGCGCCTGGCTGTGCTCGAGCAGTTCCAGCTGGCGCCAGCGGTTGACCACGGCACAGAACAGGTCAGCGGTGCGCTCGGTGTCGTAGACGGCGGAATGCGCTTCGCGGCTGTCGAAGACCTGGCCGGCGGCAAGCACGGCCTTGCTCAATACGGTCTGGCCGTAGGCGAGTCCGGCCAGACTGACCGTATCAAAGCAGCTGAAAGGATGGAACGGATTGCGTTTGTGTCCGCAGCGTTTCACCGCCTGGTTGAGGAAGCCCAGGTCGAAGGCGGCATTGTGGCCAACCAGGATCGCTCGCTGGCAGCCGGCCTCACGCACCGCTTCGCGTACTACATGGAATATGTGGTCCAGCGCCTCGCGCTCGGCCAGGGCGCCACGCAGCGGATTGGTCGGGTCGATGCCGGTGATTTCCAGTGAGCGCGGATCGAGGTTGGCACCCGGAAAAGGCTCGACGTGCGTGGATACCGTCGGTTGCCGCTGCAGGAATCCCTCCTCGTCCATGTACAGCGGCGCGGCGGCTATTTCCAGCAACGCGTCGTGTTCGGCATCAAAGCCGCCGGTCTCCACGTCGACCACCACGGGCAGGAAGCCGCGGAACCGTTCGGCCATGCGCGGCGCGGTGCTGTTATTGGGGATTTCCATCCGCGAAGCATATCAGCGGTGGTGCGCAGCATGAGTCGCGGCAGCTGCTGAAGCTGTCTTGTTTGTGTAATGGAAACAGCATCCAGCCGTCAAATTGGCGGATCAGACTTGTTAACGAATCGCTAGCCAGCCATCAGATCGAGATCGGATTCCAGATCGGATCGAAGGGGGCGGTCAGAGTTTATCCATCCACATTCGGAGTTTGATTTTATGCGTTCCAAACTGATTGCAGCAGCCATTGCCGCGGGCCTGGGCCTCTGCAGTGTCACGGCTGCCGCCGCACCGGCTCCCCAGTCCGCGGCCGGCAGCAACGACCTCGAAATGCTGAAGGCGCAGCTGGCTGCCCTGCAGGCCAAGGTCAGCGAGTTGGAGCAGCGTTCCGACGCCCAGTCCGACATCAATGTCAGCAACGGCCAGGCGGTGACCGAAGCGACCAACATCACGGCGGCCACCGACAAGCGTCTGGCGACGCTGGAGAAGGCGATCAACAACACCTCGCTGTCCGGCAAGATGTTCTTCGACTTCACCAGCATCAACGAGAAGAACAGCGACAGCGGCAAGACCGACAAGTCGGGCATCGGCTTCGACGTCAAGCGCTTCTACCTGGGCTTCGACCACAAGTTCAACGATGTCTGGTCGGTCAACCTGACCACCGACTTCCAGTACAGCAGTGCTGTCGGTGCCACCGAACTGTTCGTGAAGAAGGCCTATGTGCAGGGCAAATTCAGCGATGCCGCGGTGATGCGCATCGGTTCGGCCGACACGCCGTGGGTTCCGCTCGCCGAGAAATATTACGGTTTCCGTTATGTCGAGAACGTTCTCGTCGACCGCCTGAAGTACGGCAGCTCGGCTGACTGGGGTCTGCACATTGGTGGCGATCTGGGTCAGAGCAAATCGGTCAACTATGCGGTGTCGATGCTCAATGGCCGCGGCTACAAGAACCCGAGCCGCAGCAAGGGCGTGGACTTCGAGGCCCGCCTCGGCTTCGTGCCGGTGGACAATCTGGTGTTGGCCATCGGTGGGTACAGCGGTCATCGTGGCCAGGAAACCGAAAGCCTCGACGCTCACCATACGGCCGAGCGTGGCGATCTGATGGTGGCCTGGGCCAGCGACACCTTCCGTCTGGGCGCCGAGTACTTCACCGCCAAGAACTGGAACAACGTGCTGAGCCTGGCCGCGGACAAGGCCGATGGCTACTCCGTGTGGGGCAGCGTGGCAGTGGCCGACGGCGTCACGCTGTTCGCCCGCTATGACGACACCAAGCTCAGCAAGAAGCTGGATCGCAAGGCGAAGGACTCCTACTACAACGCCGGTGTCGAGTTCCAGGTGACCAAGGGCTTCAAGCTGGCCGGCGTGTGGAAGCACGGCAGCGTGGACAAGTCGGTTCTGCTGCTTCCGCCGCATGTGCAGAAGGTCAAGACCGACGAAATCGGCGTGTTCGGCGAGGTCGCGTTCTGATCGAAGGGTTATCGCAAGGGAGTGTCACCCATGGACGGAAAACGGCGGGCTCAGGCCCGCCGTTTGCTTTTCGTACGGCGGAAACGTTCAGCCGTTGTCCAGTGTGGCCCCTGTCAGCAGACCGCGTGCCAGCATGCTGCACTGGCGGCGGTACAGCAGTAGTTGCCATTGGCGGCCACCGACCTGGCGCCACAACACGGCGGAGCGTATCGCTGCCAGCAGATTGGCGCGCACCTTTTCCACCACGGTGGATGACTGCAATTGCTGCGGATTGCCGCTGACCATCACTCTCGGTCTGAGAATCGACAGCGTCGAGGCATAGATTTCCGCCAGCCGGCCGTTGACCTGGCTCGAGCCGATGCCGAAATGTTCGACCTGCCGCTGTGCGTTCACGATGCCTTGTTGCAGTTTGTCGAGCAGGTCGGAGCGCGCCGACAGGCTGCGTTCCAGCCGCATCACGGTGACGGCCATGCGGGTCACCGACATGTCGTGGTCGTTTTCGTCCAGTTGCGCAACCAGGTTGCGCAGGCCGAGCCGCACATTCGAAATGCCGCCGTAAACAGCCACCACCGATGGCGCGTCGATGCGGAACACGCTGGCGATGCCGGCTTCCATGGCCGTCTCGTCACAGCGCCCGTCATTGGCCAGTTGCTGCGCCAGTGCGCAGGCCTGATACAGGCCGGCGAGGGCCAGGACGCGCTCTTCGTTCATGGAAAAAATTTCAAACACGGCTTGGCGACTCTCCGTCGATGGGTATGGGGGATGACTCGGAAGTGGCAGGCAGGCCACCGTAGGGGGCATCGGTGGCGGCGATCACCGCACCACCCAAGCAGACTTCACCGGCATAGAAGACCACCGACTGACCGGGCGTGACGGCACGCTGTGGCTCGTCGAAGCGTACTTCAAGGCCATCCGCACGCACTTCGACGACACAGGACTGGTCGGCTTGCCGGTAGCGGGTGCGGGCGGTGCAACGGAAAGAAGGCGAGGGCGCGGCGCCGGCCACCCATTGGGGAGGCTCGGTATGCAGGCGACGCGAGTACAGCCAGCGGTTTTCACCGCCCTGGGCGATGTACAGCACATTCGCCGCCACATTCTTGCCGACCACGTACCAGGGTTCGCCGCCGGCACCATGGCGGCCACCGATGCCCAGCCCGTTGCGCTGGCCCAGGGTGTAATACATCGCGCCCTGATGCTCGCCGATCAGCTCGCCTTCGGGCGTGCGCATCTCGCCGGGGCGGGCCGGGATGTACTGCGACAGGAAGCTGCGGAAATCACGCTCACCGATGAAACAGATGCCGGTGGAGTCTTTCTTGGCATGGGTCGGCAAGACAGCCTTGCGGGCCAGTTCGCGTACCCGTGTCTTCTCGAGGTCGCCGAGGGGAAACAGCGTGGAAGCCAGTTGCTGCTGGCCCAGTGCATGCAGGAAATAGGACTGGTCCTTGGCTGCGTCCGCCGCGCGCAGCAGGCGGTATTCGCCATCGACGCAGTCCACGCGGGCGTAATGCCCGGTGGCGATCTTTTCCGCGCCCAGCGCGCGTGCTTCGTCGAGGAAGGTCTTGAACTTGATCTCGCGGTTGCACAGCACGTCCGGGTTGGGCGTGCGGCCGGCGCGGTACTCGGCAAGGAAGTGCTCGAACACGCCGTCCCAGTATTCGGCGGCGAAATTGCGCGCGTGGAACGGAATGCCCAGCCTGCCGCATACCGCCACGGCATCCTTGCGGTCGGTGTCGGCGGTACAGGGGCCGGAGCGATCGTCCTCCTCCCAGTTCTGCATGAACAGGCCTTCCACGTCGTGGCCGGCCTGTTGCAGCAGCAGTGCGGCGACCGAGGAGTCGACACCGCCGGAAATGCCCAGCATCACCTTCATGCCGGCTGGCCTTCCGGCAGCCAGCCCAGCGTGTCCAGCGGCAGTCGCCGGCCGGCCAGCCAGGCATCGATGCTGAGCAGTACCAGCGGGCTGCGCAGGCGGGGACCCAGGGCAGCAATCTCGGCCCGGGTCAGCCACAGGGCGCGGACGATGCCGGTATCCAGCGGACGGTCTGTGTCGTGGCTCACCGCACGGGCGGCGAAACTGAAGCGCAGCACGGAGTCGCCGTGTTCGGTGCTGCGCCACTGGTGGGTGCCGATGAAGTGCTGCAGCTCCACCGTCCAGCCGGTTTCCTCCAGCGTTTCGCGGATGGCCGCCTCGGCAAGGCTTTCGTCCTCGTCCAGGTGGCCGGCTGGCTGGTTGTAGGCGAGGCGGCCGTTCACGTGTTCCTCGACCATCAGGTACCGATCGCCCTTGGCCACCACGCAGGCGACGGTGACGTGCGGGCGCCAGATGTCGGGGCGGGGAACTGGGGTGGTCATGGACGTTCTGCGGGCTGGAAAAACCGACATTGTGCCATCACCTTTGTCGGCTCACGGTTGCGGGGGCCCGGCGGATCCCGCAGCGTATACTTCAACCCGGCAGAAAATACCCGACTGAACCATGGCTCACGAACCCGAACACGAGCAGGACAATGGCCGCGGCCTGGCACTGGAAACCGCGAAGCCGGAGGTGGCGCGCCCGCCGTTGTTCCAGGTGCTGCTGCTGAACGACGACTTCACCCCGATGGATTTCGTGGTCGAGGTGCTTCGCGTTTTCTTCAACCTGGACCAGGAGCAGGCGGTGCAGATCATGCTGCACGTGCATACCCGCGGTCGCGGCGTGTGTGGTGTTTTCACCCGTGAAGTGGCCGAGACGAAAGTCGCCCACGTCAACGAATATTCACGCTCCAACCAGCACCCGCTGCTGTGCACCATGGAAAAGCTCTGAGCGGCCCCCATTTCGTGCTCATTGCGGCGCTGAAGGCCGCGCAACATTGCAAGCGGAGACGATCCCATGTTCAGCAAGGATCTTGAGGTCACCATCAGCCATTGCTACAAGCAGGCGCGCGAGCAACGTCACGAGTTCATGACGGTCGAGCACCTGCTGTTGGCATTGACCGAGAACCAGTCGGCGCTGGGCGCACTGCGCGCCTGCGGTGTGGATCTGGAGCGGCTGTCGGCCGAACTGGTGCGCGTCATCAACGAGACCGTGCCGGTGCTGCCGACCGACGACGAGCGTGACACGCAGCCCACGCTGGGCTTCCAGCGGGTATTGCAGCGCGCCGTGTACCACGTGCAATCCTCCGGCCGGAAGGAAGTCACCGGCGCGAACGTGCTGGTGGCGATCTTCGGCGAGAAAGACTCGCATGCAGTGTATTTCATGCACCAGCAGGAGATCACCCGGCTCGACGTGGTCAATTACATTTCGCACGGCATCGCCAAGATCGGTGATGAGTCGATCGAGGGCGCGGCCACCGGTGATCGCGAGGGCGAAGAGGGCGGCGAGGCCAAGGGCGACTCGCTGAAGGAGTTCGCCACCAACCTCAACGAGCGGGCACTGGAAGGCAAGGTCGATCCACTGATCGGCCGTGCCGATGAGATCGAGCGCACCATCCAGGTGCTGTGCCGCCGCCGCAAGAACAACCCGCTGTACGTGGGCGAGGCCGGCGTGGGCAAGACCGCCTTGGCCGAAGGCTTGGCCAAGCGCATCGTCGACGGCGAGGTGCCCCGAGTGCTGGAGGGCGCCACGATCTGGTCGCTGGACCTCGGCGCACTGGTGGCCGGCACCAAGTATCGCGGTGATTTCGAAAAGCGGTTGAAGAGCGTGATCGCGCAGCTGAAGAAGCAGCCCGACGCGATTCTTTTCATCGACGAGATCCACACCATCATCGGTGCCGGTTCGGCATCGGGCGGCACCATGGATGCAAGCAACTTGATCAAGCCGATGCTGGCTTCGGGCGAGTTGCGCTGCATCGGTTCGACCACGTTCCAGGAATACCGCGGCGTGTTCGAGAAGGACCGCGCGCTGGCCCGTCGTTTCCAGAAAATCGACGTGGTCGAACCGAGCGTGGCTGACAGCATCGAGATCCTCAAGGGACTGCGCTCGCGCTTCGAGGAGCACCATCACGTCGCGTACACCAACGAGGCGTTGAAGGCTGCGGTGGATCTGTCGGTCAAGCACATCCCCGACCGGCTGTTGCCGGACAAGGCGATCGACGTGATCGACGAGGCCGGTGCGCGCCAGCAGTTGTTGCCGGAAGAACAGCGTACCGGCAAGGTTGATGTCGGCGAGGTCGAGTACATCATTGCCAAGATGGCGAGGATCCCGGCCAAGCAGGTGTCGGCTTCGGATCGCGATGTGCTGCGCAATCTCGAGCGCAATCTCAAGATGGTGGTGTTCGGCCAGGATCCCGCGATCGAGGCGCTGGCTGCGTCGATCAAGATGGCCCGGTCCGGGCTTGCCGATCCGTCCAAGCCGATCGGCTCGTTCCTGCTGGCCGGCCCCACCGGCGTGGGCAAGACCGAGGTGACCCGGCAGCTGGCCATGCAGCTCGGTATCGAGATGATCCGCTTCGACATGTCCGAGTACATGGAGGGGCATTCGGTGTCACGGCTGGTCGGCGCGCCTCCGGGCTATGTCGGTTTCGATCAGGGCGGCCTGCTGACCGAGGCGGTCACCAAGCATCCACACGCCGTGCTGCTGCTGGACGAGATCGAGAAGGCGCATCCGGACGTGTTCAACATCCTGCTGCAGGTGATGGACCGAGGCGTGCTGACGGACACCAACGGCCGCGAAGCCAATTTCAAGAACGTGGTGCTGGTGATGACCACCAACGCGGGCGCAGCGGTGGCCGCACGGCGAAGCATGGGCTTCGTCGAACAGAAGCACGAGTCGGATGCGATGGAAGTGATCCGGCGGCTCTTCACCCCGGAATTCCGCAACCGGCTGGACGCGATCATCCAGTTCAGCTCGCTCGATTTCGAGCACATCCTGCGCGTGGTGGACAAGTTCCTGATTGAACTGGAAAGCCAGCTGACCGAAAAGCAGGTGAGCCTGGAAGTGGATGCCGATGCCCGCCGCTGGCTGGCCGAGCACGGTTTCGACCCGCAGATGGGTGCCCGCCCGATGGCCCGGGTGATCCAGGAGAAGGTGAAGCGCGCGCTGGCTGACGAGTTGCTGTTCGGCCAGTTGGCCGAAGGTGGCGTGGTGCGTCTGAGCGTGCTCGATGGCGAGCTGAAGGTCGACTGCGAAGCCGCGGACAGGATGCCTGTCGTGGTCGAGTAGCCCGTCGCCGGGGCACCTCCCGGCGACAGGCAAAGCAAAAAGGCGGCGCATGCGCCGCCTTTTTGCGTGTTGTCCGACACCGTTGCTTTGTCGCCGGGTTGCTGCGCGCCTGGCGCGACAGTCCCGGGGCAGGACGGTGCCTTACTTCATGCGGTACGTGATGCGCCCCTTGCTCAGGTCGTACGGGGTCATTTCGATCTTGACCTTGTCGCCGGTAAGGATGCGGATGTAGTGCTTGCGCATGCGGCCGGAGATGTGGGCGATGACTACGTGCCCGTTCTCCAGTTGCACACGAAACATGGTATTGGGCAGGGTCTCCTGGACCGTGCCTTCCATTTCAATGACGTCGTCTTTGGCCATGTGTTCCGGGGTTCACGCACAGCCGTTGTGGCTGCGTAAGCCGACGATTATGCCACGAATCCCCGCTTGGTTAAAGAATCATCAAACGGCTTTTTCCCTCGGTTCAGGCAAAATACTCGTCCAGCTTGCGCCGGATCTCCTGCTCGACCACGCCTTTCAGTGGCGACAGCATCAGCCCCAGCTCGGCCTTGACGGCCACGGCTTCGCTTTCCACAGCGATCGAGCCACTGACGCCGGGCCGTGAAAACAGCAAGGTGTCGCCCTGCCATTGGCCCTCCATGCCGAATTTCTCGCGCATCCGTGCCGCGACCTTGTCGACGACGGCCCGGGCGTCGGCGACCGGCAGGGTGTGGGGGCGGCGGATATCGATCTTGGGCATGGGCAGGCTCCGGGTGATCAGCCCATCTTATATGCATGGCGACGCATGCTAGAGTTTCGCCGTTCATCGACTGGTTCACACATGCGTATCGAATTCCCCAATGCGGCGCGAGAGGATTTCCATTGGGCACAGGGATCGTTGCGTATCGGCAGTGCGACGGACAACGACCTTGTGCTGGCGGCCAGCCAGGCCGCGGCACACCATCTCCACATCCGCTTCGATGCCCACGGCTGGGTGCTTACGGTCCTGCCGTCGGCTGGCCGCATCTACGTCAACGCCCGTCCGGTGCGCGAGCGCGCCCTGTTGCGCCCCGGCGACGTGGTCAGCGTCGGTGATTGCCGCATGCTGCTGCGCGACGATCAGGATCCGGCTGCCCGCCTGCCATTGATCGTGCCGGAGCAGGGCCGTTGCACGGTGGCTCTGCGTGCGGTGGCCGGACCGTTGTCCGGGCGTGTGCTGCCACTGCACGACAGCCTGGAACTTGGCCCGCAGGGCCGGTATCCGCTGGAGCTCCCGCAGGGTGATACCGCCACGCTGCGTATTTTCTGGATGGACGGCCAGCTGCGACTGGAAGCGCTGAAGTCGTCCGTGCACCACTTGCTGCGGGTCAATGGCGCCGCGGTGGAGAGGCTGGCGCTGCGGCCGGGCGATCAGCTTGGCCTGGCGATGCACCGTTTCGTGGTCGAGGCGCCCGGCATGGAGCCGGAGCCTGAAATCGTGATGCCCGAACCGTTGCCGACGCACTTGCCGGAGGAAATCGCGACCCCGGCCGGTGAAGCATGGTGGCTGCTTGCCACGGCTGCGGTGCTGGCACTGGGAATCGCGCTGGTACTGCTGATCCGGTTCTGATCCGCACGATATTTCCGGTTGACCGCGCCATGCTGCGCTGCGCCATAATGCGGAGTCATTTTCGCGGGGTGCAGGCGTGAGCAGAGTCTGGAATTTCAGCGCCGGTCCGGCAGCGTTGCCACGGGAGGTTCTCGAGCGCGCCCGGGACGAGATGCTTGACTGGGATGGCAGCGGTGTCTCGGTGATGGAGCAGTCGCACCGGGGGAAGCGTTTCATCCGGATGGCCGAGCAGGCCGAGGCCGATCTGCGTGACCTGCTGACGATTCCGGACGATTACGCGGTGCTTTTCCTGCAGGGCGGGGCGACCCAGCATTTCGCGCAGATCCCGATGAATCTTGCCGGCGAGGATGATGTCGCCGATTACATCGACAGCGGCCACTGGAGTTCCAAGGCGATCGCCGAGGCGCGGCCTCATGTGCGGGTCAACGTGGCTGCTACTGCCAGCGCCGAGGATTACCACCGGTTGCCGCCACGCGGGAGCTGGCAGCTCGATCCGCGCGCGGCCTACGTGCATTACACCCCGAACGAGACCATCCATGGCGTCGAGTTCCGCCAGGTGCCCGAGGTCGGTGACGTACCTCTGGTGGCGGACATGTCCTCGAACATCCTGTCCGAACCGCTGGATGTATCCCGCTTCGGACTGATCTACGCCGGTGCACAGAAGAACATCGGGCCGTCAGGGCTGGTGCTGATGATCGTCCGCCGGGATCTTCTGCAGCGAGCCGGCCGGCCGATGGCGAGGATTCTGCGTTATGCCGAGCACGCCGCCAGCGGCTCCATGCTCAATACCCCGAATACCTGGGGCTGGTACGTGGCCGGGCTGACCTTCCAGTGGCTGCAGACGCAAGGCGGCCTGGCTGCGATGGCTGCGCGCAACCAGGCCAAGGCCGGTCTGCTGTACGAGGCCATCGACGGCTCCGGTGGTTACTACCGCAACGATGTCGAGCCCGATGCGCGCTCGCGCATGAATGTCCGTTTCGTTCTCCACGATGCCGCACTGGACGCGGCCTTTCTTGCCGAATCCGAGGCTGCCGGCCTGCTGGCGTTGAAAGGGCACAAGGCGCTGGGCGGCATGCGTGCCTCGCTGTACAACGCGGTACCGCTGGAGGCCGTGCAGGAGCTGGTCGCGTTCATGCGTGATTTCGCGCAGCGGCACGGCTGATCCACCAGCCTGACTTGTCGGGCGATGACCCACCCATGCGTTTTCAGGCAAGATGCCTGATCTTCATTTGGACTTCCATTCATCCAGGCCGTTGAAGCATGACCGATCCGAAAACCCCGCTGGTCGAGATGCGCGAACGCATCGACAGCATCGACCGACAGATACAGCAGCTGATCTCCGAGCGCGCGAACCATGCGCGGACGGTGGCGAAAGTGAAAGGAGAGGGGCTTTCGGCGATCGACTATTACCGCCCCGAGCGCGAGGCCCACGTGTTGCGCATGGTGGTGGATCGCAATGACGGTCCGTTGTCTGATGCCGAGATGGTGCGGTTGTTCCGCGAGATCATGTCGTCCTGCCTGGCGCAGGAGGATCCCCTGAAGATCGGCTTCCTCGGCCCGGAGGGTACTTTCAGCGAGCAGGCAGTGCGCAAGCATTTCGGCCATGCCGCCTACGGCCTGCCGCTGGGCAGCATCGAGGAGGTATTCCAGGAGGTCGCCGCCGGTCATGCCGACTTCGGCGTGGTGCCGGTGGAGAACTCGGGGCAGGGCATGATCCAGGTGACTCTGGACATGTTCCTCACCTCGGAAGCCACCATCTGCGGCGAAGTGGAGCTGCGCGTGCACCAGTGTCTGCATTCGCTGAGTGGCAGGCTGCAGGATGTCAGGCGGGTCTACGCGCACGCGCAGTCCCTGCAGCAGTGCAAGACCTGGCTGCGACTGAACCTGCCCGGGGTCGAATGCAGCGCGGTATCCAGCAATGCCGAGGCGGCCCGGATGGCGCGGCATGCCGATGATGCGGCAGCGATCGCCGGCGAAACCGCGGGCAAGGTCTACGGCCTGAAAACCGTGGCCAAGGGCATCGAGGATCGCGCCGACAACACCACCCGCTTCCTGGTGATCGGCCGTTCGCTGTTCCCGCCCTCGGGCAACGACCGCACTTCGCTGCTGATCACCGTCAACGACAAGCCGGGCGCGCTGTACGACGTGCTCAACCCGTTCGCGAGGCACGGCATCAGCCTGAACCGGATCGAGTCACGGCCGGCGCACACGGGCAAATGGCAGTACGCGTTCTTCATCGACATTTCCGGCCATATCCATGACGAGGCCTTGCAGGCCGCGGTGCAGGACATCGGCAAATCGGCGGCCACCGTGAGGGTGCTTGGTTCCTACCCGGTGGCGTTGCCCTGACATGGCCACGGATCGTCTCGACTGGAACAGTGAAAAGGGCCGGCCGCTGCACGGTGAAGTGCGGGTGCCGGGAGACAAGTCGGTGTCGCATCGTGCCTTGATGCTGTCGGCGATTGCCGAGGGCACGTCGCACATCAGCGGTTTTCTCGAAGGTGAGGACACCCGCGCCACGGCGGCGATACTGGCGCAGCTGGGCGTGCAGATCGATGCGCCTTCGGCCGGCGAGCGGGTGGTGCATGGCGTCGGCCTGCATGGCCTGCGCGGCTCGGTCTATCCGCTGGACTGCGGCAACGCCGGCACCGGCATGCGCCTGCTGGCCGGCCTGCTGGCTGGTCAGGCGTTCGACAGCACGCTGATCGGTGATGCCTCGCTGTCGAAGCGGCCGATGCGGCGGGTTACTGATCCGCTGGCCATGGCCGGCGCACGCATCGATACCCGCGACGGCCTGCCGCCGCTGCATGTGCATGGCGGGCAGTCGCTGCGCGGCGTGCGCTACGAATTGCCGGTGGCCAGTGCTCAGGTGAAGTCCGCCATGTTGCTGGCCGGCCTGTATGCCGCCGGCGAGACCGAGGTCGTCGAGCCACATCCGACCCGTGACTACACCGAGCGCATGTTGGCCGCATTCGGCTACCCGATCACCTTCACCCCCGGTCGTGCCCGCCTGCAGGGTGGCCACCCGCTGCGCGCCACCGATGTCGAGGTGCCGGCCGACTTTTCCTCGGCGGCATTCTTCATGGTGGCGGCCAGCCTCGTGCCGGGTTCCGTTCTGCGCCTGCTGGCGGTGGGGCTCAATCCGCGCCGCACCGGCCTGCTGCAGGCGTTGCGCCTGATGGGGGCGGACATCACCGTCGAAAACGAACGCGAAGCCGGTGGTGAGCCGGTCGGCGACTTGCTGGTCCGGCATGCGCCGCTGCGCGGCGTCGAACTGCCGGTGGCACTGGTGCCGGACATGATCGACGAGTTTCCTGTCCTGTTCGTCGCCGCGGCAGCTGCGCATGGCCGCACGGTGATCCGTGGTGCGGCCGAGTTGCGGGTGAAGGAGTCCGACCGCATCGCCACCATGGCCAGCGGGCTGCGGGCACTCGGTGCCCGCATCGAGGAAACGCCCGATGGAGCGATCATCGAAGGCGGCAGGCTTGGCGGGGGCAGGGTGGAAAGCTACCTGGACCACCGCATCGCGATGAGTTTCGCGGTGGCCGGACTGGTGGCGGAAGGGTCGGTGCGCATCGACGACTGCAGCCATGTGGCAACCTCGTTCCCCGGTTTCATGGCGCTTGCCAATGGTTGCGGCTTTGCCTTGAAGAGTCTCGACTGACGGCCTGTATCCTTGCCGCTCCGTTGTTCCCGCCATCGGTTTTCCGCTGCCTGAAGATCCGCCCATGTCCCATGCCATGCCTCCGTTCATCGTTGCCATCCCCGCCCGCCACGGTTCGACCCGCCTGCCGGGCAAGCCGCTGCGCGACATTGCCGGGGTGCCGATGGTGGTGCGGGTGGCCCAGCGTGCGATGCAGGCCGGCGCCAGCCAGGTGGTGGTGGCGGTGGACGATCAGCGCATTGCCGACGCGTTGGCCGGGCAGGGCGTGGATATCTGCATGACCCGCAGCGATCATGCCTCCGGCAGTGATCGGCTGGCCGAGTGCGCCGCCCATTACGGCTGGGCCGCGGACAGCATCGTGGTGAACCTTCAGGGCGACGAGCCGTTCGCCCCGGCCGCAGGCATCCAGGCCGTGGCGCAGGCTTTGGCCGACGATGACGCGCCGATGGCGACGCTGGCCACGCCGATCCTCGATGCCGGGGAATTGTTCGATCCCAATGTGGTGAAACTGGTGCGGACGGCACACGGCCGCGCGCTGTATTTCAGTCGTGCGCCGCTGCCATGGGCACGTGATGCGTTTGCCACTGACCGCAATGCGTTGCCGTCCGGCTCGCCGTTCCTGCGGCACATCGGCATCTATGCCTACCGGGCCGGTTTCCTCGGACAGTTCACCCGTCTGCCGCGCACTCCGCTGGAGCAGACCGAGTCGCTGGAGCAACTGCGCGTGCTGGAGCACGGCCATGCCATTGCGGTCAGGCTGACTCCCGAGCCGTTCCCGCCGGGCATCGATACCGAGGCCGACCTCGAACGTGCCGAGCAATGGTTGCGCCTGCAGCACTGAGCCACCATATCGGGCGGGCTGCCATCTAGAATCGCCCCATGCAATCCGCACAACCGCTTCCCTTCGACGGCAAGGCCTTCGTCCGCACCCTCACCACTTCGCCCGGCGTCTATCGCCATTTCGATGCGGCGGGAGAGCTGCTGTACGTGGGCAAGGCCGGCAACCTGAAGAAGCGCGTCGGCAGTTATTTCCTGAAGCCGCGGATGGAGCCGCGGATTGCCGCGATGGTGGCGCAGATCGCCCGCGTCGACATCACCGTGACGCGCACCGAGGGCGAGGCGCTGCTGCTGGAATCGCAGCTGATCAAGTCGCTCAAGCCGCGCTACAACATCCTGCTGCGCGACGACAAAAGCTACCCGTACATCTACCTGTCCAGTGGCGAGGATTATCCGCGGCTGGCCTTTCATCGTGGCGCGAAGAATCTTCCGGGACGCTACTTCGGGCCTTACCCGAGCACTTACGCGGTGCGCGAAAGCCTCAACCTGATGCAGAAGCTGTTCAAGGTGAGGCAGTGCGAGGACAGCTATTTCCGTAACCGCTCGCGCCCCTGCCTGCAACACCAGATCGGTCGTTGCACCGCTCCTTGCGTGGGCTTGATCGGTGTCGACGAATATCGCAACGACGTGCGTCATGCCGAGATGTTCCTGGAAGGCCGCAGTCATGCGGTGATCGACGAACTGGTCAACGCGATGGAGGAGGCCAGCAAGTCGCTGCAGTTCGAGCGTGCGGCCAGATTGCGTGACCAAGTGGCGGCACTGCGCCAGTTGCAGGCCCAGCATCATGTGCAGGGCGCCAGTGCCGACATGGACGTGATCGCCTGCCGCATCGAGGCGGGCATGGCCTGCGTCAGCGTGCTGTTCTTCCGCAACGGAATCAGCCTCGGCACCCGCGACTTCTTCCCGCGGATGCCGCTGGATGCCGAGCCGGGCGACGTGCTGGCGCAGTTCATCGCGCAGTATTACCTCGATCGCCCGGTACCGCGCGAGCTGATTCTCGGCGCCGCGCTTGCCGATCAGCAGATCCTGGCCGAGCTGCTGAGCCAGCATGCCGGTCGCGCGGTGGAGTTGAAGTCGAGCGTGCGTGGCGAACGTGCACAGTTCCTGCAGATGGCCGAGCGCAACGCCCAGGCGTCGCTGACCGCGCGGCTGGCCAGCCGGCAGACCCTCGGCACCCGCTTCGACGATCTGCAGAAACTGCTGGAGCTGGCCGAGCCGCCGCGCCGCATCGAATGTTTCGACATCAGCCACACCATGGGCGAACTGACCGTCGCTTCATGCGTGGTGTTCGGTCCCGAAGGGCCGGAAAAATCGCACTACCGCCGTTTCAACATCACCGGGATCACACCCGGTGACGACTACGCGGCAATGAACCAGGCGCTGACCCGGCGTTTTCGCAAGGTGGCCGAAGGCGAGGGCGCACGCCCCGACGTGTTGTTGATCGACGGCGGCAATGGGCAGGTGGCGCAGGCTCTCGACGTGCTGAAGGAGCTGGGCGTCGAGGGCATCGAGGTGGTCGGAGTGGCCAAGGGCCCGGGCCGGCGGGCTGGCGAGGAAACCCTGGTGCTGGCCAGGCTGGAGCCGGGCAAGCCCGGGCGCGAGCTGCATCCCGGCTCGTCATCGCCGGCATTGCATCTGGTGGCGGCGGTGCGTGACGAGGCGCATCGCTTCGCGATCAGCGGCCACCGCAAGCGTCGCGAGAAGGCGCGCGAGCACAGCGTGCTGGAAGACGTGCCCGGCATCGGCGCACGCCGGCGCTCAGCCCTGCTCAAGGCCTTCGGCGGCATGCAGGGGCTGGAGCGCGCCGGCATCGAGGAGCTCATGCAGGTCAAGGGCATCGACCGGGGGCTGGCCGAGCGCATCTATGCCAGCCTGCACGGGTAGTTGGATGAATGGATCGGGACGTCGTCTTGCGCATGCATTCGGTGCTGGCGCCATGACGTGCGAAACTGTGGCAAATCACTGGGACGAATCATGCGTATCAACCTGCCGACCTGGCTGACTCTTTTTCGTGTCGGATTGCTGCCAGTGATGGTGGTGGCGTTTTACCTGCCGTTCCCCGGGCACAACATCACCGCGGCTGTGGTGTTTGTGCTGGCAGCGGTGACCGACTGGCTCGACGGCTACCTGGCACGACGGCTGAAACTCACCTCGGCGTTTGGTGCCTTCCTCGATCCGGTCGCCGACAAGCTGATGGTGGCGGTGACCCTGTTCCTGCTGGTGGAGTCGCACCATCGTGTCGTTTCGCCGATGACCGAGTGGTCGGGCATCGTGATGGCGGTGACTGCGGCGATCATCGTCGGGCGCGAGATCAGCGTGTCGGCATTGCGCGAGTGGATGGCGGCGATCGGCATGAGTGCCACGGTCAAGGTCGCTTTCGTCGGCAAATTGAAGACCGCGATGCAGATGGTCGCGCTGGTGGTGCTGATCGTGCAGCACGAGAAAGAGGCCACGGCCTTGCGGCTGTATCACATCGGCGAAGCGCTGCTGGTGGTGGCCGGCATCCTCACCATCTGGTCGGGCCTGTACTACCTGCGCGCGGCCTGGCCGATGCTCAGTGCCGATGCACAGCCGCGCCGGCGAACCGACCGCGAGTGAGACAAGCGGAAATTCATTGCAAAGAAAGCTTGACGATTCGCCGCGACGTACTAAAATGCGCGGCTCCGATGCGGGAATAGCTCAGTTGGTAGAGCACGACCTTGCCAAGGTCGGGGTCGCGAGTTCGAGTCTCGTTTCCCGCTCCAGAAATTCTGTTTGAAAGGCCGGAACCTCAGGTTCCGGCCTTTTTTTCGGCCCGCTTCCAGCGACCATCGCCTGCGGCATCGCGGATGCGCCAGAACCGGATGGTGCTTGCTTCATGTTGCTGGCGCCGGGAAAAACTGGCGCCGCTGTCCGGCAATGACAGGCGCTTTGCGGCTTCATTGCCGGCTTTCGAGGAACACTTTCCGCTGGGCGGCGAAAGCCCGCTGGTAGGCAGGACGCGCCTCGCCACGGGCGACGTAGGCGGCAAGCGCGGGGAAATCGTCGAGCAGGCCTGACGGCTTCGTGCGCAGCAGGACGCTGATCATCATCAGGTCGCCCACGCTGAAGTCGCCATCGAGCCACTCATTGTCGCCAAGGCGGGCGGAAAGTTCGCTCAGCCGCTGGCCGATGCGCTGGCGGATCAGCGGCAGACGCTGTCCGGTCCAGGGCTGGTCACCCTCGGCGAACATCGCGGTGGTCAGTTCCTGGATCGGTGCTTCGACGGTGTTGAGTGCGGCGAACAGCCAGCTGATGGCGCGTGCCCATGCATGGGGTTCGCGCGGGAGCAGGCCGTCGTGCCGTTCGGCGATGTGCAGCACGATCGCGCCCGACTCGAACAGCACCAGGCCGTCTTCTTCCCAGGTCGGTATCTGGCCGAAAGGATGCAGGGTGCGGTGAGGTTTTTTCTTCATTGCGGCGAATGACACCAGACGGACCCCATAGGGCTGCCCGGCTTCTTCCAGTGCCCAGCGCACGCGCATGTCGCGGGCGAGGCCACGGCCGTGGTCCGGTGATTTCTCGAAGGCGGTGATGACAGGTTTCATGGGACGCCACTCCTTGTCAGCCGCGGATGGCGGCTTCGATTGCGGCGATGTCGATCCGGCTCATGCCCATCATCGCGTCGAAGGCGCGTTTGGCGGCGTCACGATCAGGGCTGGTGATGGCGTCGATCAGCATGCGTGGTGTGATCTGCCACGACAGTCCCCAGCGGTCCTTGCACCAGCCGCAGGCGCTGGCCTGTCCGCCGTTGTCGATGATGGCGTTCCACAGGCGATCGGTTTCGGCCTGGTCGTCGGTGGCCACCTGGAACGAGAAGGCTTCGTCATGGCTGAAGACCGGGCCACCGTTGAGGCCGAGGCAGGGCAGGCCGATCACGGTGAACTCGACCATCAGGATGTCGCCCTGCTTGCCGGAGGGTGAATCGCCCGGTGCGTGATGGACGGCATCGACGTGGCTGTCGGGGAAGGTGGCGGCGTAGAACGTGGCGGCATCAAGCGCGGCGTTTTCGTACCACAGGCAGATCGTGTTCTTGCGGGTCATGGCGGGCTCCGGTGGCGGCTTTCCCGTTGACGACGAACGGGGAGAGCGTGGATCGACACCCGGCAAGCACTTTTGCCCATGCAAATCTTGCATAGCTCCGGGTTATGCATGCGGGCTGTTTTTTCATTGGAGGCCCGTGCCTGAACTGTCATAGGTTCGAAATGTTGCCGGGCGCTGCGGGGGCGGTGCCTGGAAATGACAACAGTCGAATCATGTGAGGGGAGTTGTTCATGAAGAGCATGTCGGGCCGCAGTCTGTTCCATGGTGCATGCCGCACATCCGTTTTTCGGCGCAGGTCGCTGGCGGTGGCGGTGGGCTCCGCGATGGCCCTTGCCGTGGCTGGCACCGCCTGGGGCCAGGCGACCAGCGGCACGATCTACGGTTCGGCACCGGTTGCTGCCAACGAGACCATCCAGATCACCGGTGGCGCGGGTTACAACCACAGCTTCACCGTTGGCGAGAATGGCCGTTACTCGGTGACCTTGCCGGTGGGCACCTATACCGTGTCGCTGGTACGTGATGGCGAGGTGGTGGAGAGCCGCACGGGCGTGAGTCCGGCGGCGGCCGGCGCGGTGGCGGTGAATTTCAGCGGTGGCGCCAGCCAGGCCGATGCGATGGAGCTGGGCAGCATCGATGTTTCCGCCAATGCCTTGCCGCCGATCGACGTGCGCACCACCAACCAGGTCACCACGATCACCGCTGATCAGTTGCAGCGCCTGCCGCTGGCGCGCTCGGCCGAGGAAATCGCGATGCTGGCACCCGGCGTCAGCATGGCTTCGGCCGAGCTGGGCGTGGGCCCGCTGGGCACGCCGCTGCTGACCTTCGGCGGTGGCTCGACCGCGGAGAACGCTTATTACATCGACGGCCTCAATGCCACCGACGCACTGTTCAACAACGGTGGCGTGGCGCTGCCCTATGGCTCGATCGAGCAGCAGCAGACTTTCACCAGCGGCTACGGCGCCAAGTACGGCCGCTCGATCGGTGGCGTGATCAACCAGATCGGCAAGAGCGGCTCCAACGAATGGCATTTCGGTGGGCGCGTGGTGTGGAAGCCGGGCAGCATGCGCGGCACGGCCGACAACCATTACTTCGTCAATCCGCTGTCGAACGTGCCGGGTGAGCGGGTGGGCGATCTGGCCTACTACAACAGGCTCGACACGGTCAGCGAGTCGGTCTACGACGCCTACCTCAGCGGCCCGTTGATCAAGGACAAGCTGTTCTTCTTCGCCAGCGCCGAGAAGAACGACCGCTGGGGCCGCTCGGTCGGCGGCTTCGGCAGCCCGCACCAGACCAACTACCGCTACGAGTACCCCAAGTACTACGCCAAGCTGAACTGGAACATCAACAACGACAACTACCTGACCCTGACCGGCCTGCAGAGCTCGCGCAAGCTGTGGCAGAGCCAGTACGGCTTCGACTACGACACCTTGCAGCGTGGCGATTTCGAGAACCTGGGGCAGATCTCGAAGACCAAGTTCAGCGTATGGGTGGCCAATTACACCTCCTATCTCACCGACAACCTGACCCTCAACGCGATGGTCGGCAAGACGCTGGGCGACTACGGCAGCCATCAGCCGGCGTATCCAGGCTTCGATCCCACCCTGCCGTACATCAGCGCCGCCGAGATGCAGAACCCGGCCTATGCACCGCCGGGCGGCATCCGCAACACGCAGAACAGCTCCACCCAGGACATTCCCACCCACAAACTCAATTCGCTGAACTACCGGTTGAGCCTGGAGTACCAGCTCAACGATCACCAGATCACCGTCGGCATCGACAACCGCACCACCGAGGACATCGACGACGGCTACAACACCACCGGGCCGGGTTATTTCTGGGTCTATGGCCGTGGCACGCCGGGCGTGCCGCTGTTCGGTGTCAATCCGAACACGCCGCCGTACGTGGGGCCGCCGGATGCCAACGCGGCGGGCCGCGACGGGTACTACGTCTATCGCAGCGTCGACATCAAGAACGCCAACGTGAAGGTGGTGCAGCGCGCCAACTACATCGAGGACAACTGGCAGATCACGCCGAATTTCCTGCTCAGCATGGGCCTGCGTGACGACAAGTTCATCAACTACAACTCGGCCAACCAGCCCTATATCCGTCTGACCAAGCCGCAATGGGCGCCGCGGCTGGGCTTCAGCTGGGACGTGCATGGCGATTCGACGCTGAAGGTGTTCGGCAACGCCGGACGCTATTACCTCGCGGTGCCGCTGAACGTGGCGGTGACGGTGTCCTCGCCGGTGACCCGCTACGACATCTACGGCACCTATACCGGCATCGACCCGGCCACCGGCGAGCCGTTGGGCTTCCAGGAGCTGCCGCAGAATCCGGCGCCACCGACTGGCGTGTCGATCAACAACGAGTACGGCCAGTCGAAAGACCCGCGCATCACTACTTCGCAGAACATCAAGGCGCAGTATTCCGACAACTACGTACTCGGCCTGCAGCAAGGCTTCACGATGGGCGGCGCGGAGTGGGTGGCCGGCATCACCGGTACCTACCAGCGCATGAACCGGATCATCGACGACTACGGCGACATCCAGCGCATGTGCGATGCCGGCCGCGCCCAGGGCTATGACTGGATGACCGCCGACAGTTGCTCGCAGTGGGCGCAGGGCCTGCTGATGATCAATCCGGGCGAGACCCAGAAGATCTGGATGAACGGCCCGGATGGCGAGATCCACCCGGTGACGTTCACCCGCGAGGATCAGGGCCTGAGCTTCGGCCCGGTACGCCGCTACTACTCGATCAACCTGTCGCTCGGCCACGAATGGGACGACAAGTGGATGGCCAAGTTCGACTACGTGTTCGCCAAGACCTGGGGCAACACCGAAGGCCCGGTCAGCACCTATGCGCAGCAGAGTGGTTCCTACCTGACCACCGCCTGGGACTTCCCCGAGCGCATGGAGTATTCCAACGGCGAACTGCCGGGCAGCCGCCGCCACCAGTTCAAGGCCTATGGCGCCTATGCGCTCAACAAGGAGTGGACCCTGGGCGGCAACCTGTACGTGTCTTCCGGTACACCGCGGTTGTGCCGTGGCTACTACGGTCCTGACGAAGTCCGCCTGCACGGATCCAGCACTTTCTACTGGTGTGGCGGCAAGCCGGCCTCGCCGGGCTCGCTGGGCCGCACGCCGTGGGACATCAGCCTGGACCTGAATCTGGATTACCGCCCGCAGTGGGCTGGCGGCAAGCTGGACTTCAACATGGCGGTGTTCAACGTGTTCAACCGCAAGACACCGCTGTTCTACAACGACGTGTTCTCCGCCACCTACGCGCCGAATCCCGACTACGGCAAGGTGCAGGACACGAGGGCCGTGCGTGAGGTGCGCTTCATCATGGCCTACGACTTCTGATTCGCGGCAGTTCTCCCCAGTGCTGCACTTCACCGGGTCTGGTTTCAGGCCCGGTTTTTTCTGTGCCGGAGGTATCAGCCGGCGGGTGACCGGGACAGGCTTGTCATTGCGAACATGGCCGATGGGGTGCGGGAGGGAACATCACTGAAAAAAAATGTGCATCCGGCTATTCACAAATGCGAGCACTCTGCTATAGTTCACGGCTCCGATGCGGGAATAGCTCAGTTGGTAGAGCACGACCTTGCCAAGGTCGGGGTCGCGAGTTCGAGTCTCGTTTCCCGCTCCAGTTTTCCGCAAAACCTCGCGCTGCCGGGGTTTTGTTTTATGGGGACAACTGCGATCATCTCGGTCGCAATGCACCAAGCAATGGCCAGGTGGCAGAGTGGTCATGCAGCGGACTGCAAATCCGCGTACGCCGGTTCGATTCCGACCTTGGCCTCCATTGCTTTCAGGCTGCGACGCAGCCCTTTTCAAACCCGCCATCGGCGGGTTTTTTGTTGTCGTGCGCGGGGTGTGGACCGGGCACCATGAAGAGTCGGTGCGGGCTTTGCGGCTTGGCGCATGGCCAGCCGTTTTGCAGCAGCAAGTGGTCCGGTGCGCTATGGGGATGGTTCGATCAGCTACCGTCTGACAAAGCTACCCTAAGGGCTCACTGAAGGTGAGTCTGGCAGTCGTTTGCTCCTCACTTACGATCAAGATTTCAGTGATGCTGCGGACGCTGCCGGAAGTGTGATGCGCAATTGCTCCCAAGAGCCGCTGGCAGCAGCCTTCACGCTGTCACTTGACGGGGGCGCATTTCACAATATGATTCGTATATGTTTCATATTGTATTTGTACTCATGGGTATTGTGAATATAGATGACGAGCTACACGACCAGCTGCGCAAGGCAAGCGTCGTGTCGTGCCGATCGATTAATGCGCAGGCGGCCTTCTGGATCAGGATCGGCATGTTGTGTGAAGTGAATCCGACACAGAGCTTCAACGAGATCGTTGCCCGTGAGCTGCGGGCCGCTGGCGTTGTGGCACCTCCCCTCAAGATGGCATCGTCATGACCAAACGGCCGGAGGAAATCGCGCTGTTGGCGGAGTCAGGAAGATTGCTGGCGCAGGTATTCGGCTATCTCGATGGATTGAACTTGGTAGGCATGTCCACCATGCAGGTCAATGAGTCGGTCGATGACTTCATCGTCAATACGCTCCAGGCACGCCCGGCAAGCAAAGGTCAATACGGATACGCCTATGCGCTCAATGCATCTCCCAACAACGTGGTCTGTCACGGCGTTCCGTCCACCACCGACATCCTGCAAAACGGGGATATCGTCAATTTCGATATCACGCTGGAGAAGAACGGCTACATAGCCGATTCCAGCAAGACCTATCTGGTGGGCGAAGTGTCGCCGCCGGCGCGTCGGCTGGTACGAGTGGCCTATGAGGCGATGTGGAAAGGCATCCAGGCTGTTCGTCCTGGCGCCACGCTCGGCGACGTAGGCTACGCCATCGATCGGCATGCACGCAGGAATGGTTATTCGATCGTGAGGGAATACTGCGGACATGGCATCGGGCGGGAAATGCACGAAGAGCCGCAGGTCCTGCACTGGGGCAAGCCGCGAACGGGGCTGGTGCTGAGGGAAGGCATGGTGTTCACCATCGAGCCGATGGTCAATCAGGGACGGCGTGCCGTTCAGACCAGGAATGATGGCTGGACAGTCGTTACGCGCGACAGGCAACTGTCCGCGCAGTTTGAACACACGGTAGCCGTAGCTCCGGATGGGGTCCGAGTGCTGACGTTGCGTGCCGAAGAAAGATCGGGTGCGTTGAAAACCATCGGATTCGGGGAAACGCAGGATATTTGATTCGACGGTGGCAGAGGCAGGTATCTGCACGTATCCCACAGGCCCAGCCGGGGATTTGTCTCACTCCTGCAAGAGCTTTCAAACCCCATGCAATTTCCGCAAAGGGCTCGGGAATTTTTGTTGTCGTGCGCGGGGTGTGGACCGGGCATGGCATCCGGCATGTTGAAACACGGGAGCATCACGATGATCAGGATCAGAACCTCACGCGCTGGTGACGGCGAGCGTGTCGTCGAGATATGGCGGGGGGCGGTCGATGCGACGCACGATTTTCTGTTGCCCGGAGATCGCCAGGCCATCGACGAAATGGTGTGCGCTTTTTTGCCCGGGGCACCGCTCTGGCTTGCCGTGGATGGCAGTGATTATCCGCTGGCATTCATGCTGATCGAGAACGGGCACATGCAGGCGCTGTTCGTCGATCCGGCTTGCCGGGGGCAGGGTATCGGTGCGGCCCTGGTGCGTCATGGCCTTTCGCTCCATCCCGGTATGACGACCGACGTCAACGAACAGAACGCCCAGGCGGTGGGCTTCTACGAGAAGATGGGGTTCCTGCGTACGGGCCGTTCACCCCTCGATGATCAGGGGCGGCCTTACCCGCTGATCCATCTGGCGCATCAAAGCTGATCGGTCGCGAGTGGCTGCGGTGATGAATCGGTTGGTGCCCGGGGCGGGGATCGAACCCGCATACCCGCGAGGGTGAGGGATTTTAAGTCCCTTGCGTCTACCAGTTTCGCCACCCGGGCATGATCGGAGTTGCTGCCGGAACGGCAGGCGGCGCGCATCGTAGCACGCGCATCGGGAGACCGAATCCCGCATGGCGGGTCAGCGCTTTTGCGAATTCCCGACCCCGGATCCCGGCCTCTTCAGAACAGACTCTTGAAGATGTGGATGCCGGCGCTGTATTCGCCGGCGATCGTACCGACGCTGACCAGGAAGAAGTTGAGCAGGGTGCGGGCGACGCGGTTCTTCCACCAGCCGCTCCAGTGCACGATGTCGTCGCGCAAGGTGTCGAAGTCCACCACGCGTGGCCGGCGTACCCAGGCTTCGGCCATGGCGCTGATGCCGCCGGCGGGAATGCCGGGGCGGAATGGTTTGATCGGGGCAGCGATGAAGGCGGCCAGAATGCTCAGTGGATGGCCGCCGGCGATCAGGGCGCCGAGTGCGGCAAAGCCGCCGGTGAACAGAACCCAGTCACGCAGTGCCTGGGCGCCGAGTGCGGTGTTCTGGTGGAACGCCCAGGCGATGGCGGCAAATACCAGCAGCACCAGGGCGACGGCCAGCCATTTCGGCCAGCGGGCCTTGGGCGGGGTGGCTGCCAGTTTGGCGATCAGCGGCGCCGGTTCGTCCTGCTGGTCGCGCAGCAGGGCGCACAGGCCCTTGAGGTGACCGGCACCGATCACCACCAGTACGCGGCGTCTTTCCATGGCAGGCGCGCGTCGGGCCTCTTCGCGCAGGCGTGCGGCCATGAAGGCGTCACGTTCGCCGATCAGGCTTTCGTACAACGGCTTGGACTCGCTGGCGAATTCGCTGAAGGCGCTTTCCAGCAGGTCGCCCTGTTTGAGTTTCTCGATCTCGCCCTGTTCGATTTCCTCGCGCTCGAACACGCTGGCCAGCAGGCCGCCGAGCAGGCCGAAGCGCTGCCAGAAGCCCACGCTGCGCCAGGCCCGCTTGAGCGTGGTGCCGACCTCACGGTCGATCGTCCACAGCGGCAGGCCGCGTTTTTCGGCACCGTCCATGGCGGCTTTCATCTCGGCGCCGGGCTGGATGCCGGACTGGTCGGCAAGGCGTTTCTGGAAGGTGGACAGCACCAGGCTGGCGGCAACCATGCCGGCCTTGCCCTCGCGGATCACCTTGAACAGATCCATCTGCTTGAACGCTTCCGGGTCGCGCATGCTTTGCGCGCGGCTGTTGCACAGTTCCACGGCAACGGCATCGAAGTGCTCGCTGGACAGCAGGGCATCCACGGCCTCCATGCTGCTGCGTGAAACGTGGGCCGTGCCGAGCACCACGTATTCCACGCCGTCGCGCTCCACGCGCTCGACCGGTTGGCCCTGCAGGGCGGCGGGGAGGGGAGTGGTTTCGGTCTGGGGAACACTCATGCGGTCAACGGGCCAGTCGTGATGAAGTCCATGGCATGGGGGCGACCGCCATGCGGAACAAGCGAAGGGGAGGGCGCTTCAGTCGCGGAAGCGCTTGAGCAGGTCGCCGTAGGCGTCGATGCGGCGGTCGCGCAGGAACGGCCAGATGCGGCGCACGTGTTCGCTGCGCTCCAGGTCCACATCGGCCAGCAGCAACTGGCGCTGGTCGGTGCCGGTCTGGGCCAAGAACTCACCCTGCGGCCCGGCGACGAAGCTGGAGCCCCAGAAGTCGATGCCGGCGCCGACACCACTGGGATCGGCTTCGTGGCCGGTGCGGTTGCAGGCCAGCAGCGGCAGGCCGTTGGCCACGGCGTGGCCGCGCTGCACGGTGATCCAGGCATCGCGCTGGCGGTCTTTCTCATCCTGCGCGTCGTTCGGATCCCAGCCGATTGCGGTTGGGTAGAGCAGCAGCTCGGCGCCGGCCAGCGCCATCAGGCGCGCCGCTTCCGGGTACCACTGGTCCCAGCACACCAGTACGCCGAGGCGGCCGACCGAGGTATCGATCGGTTCGAAGCCGAGGTCGCCGGGGGTGAAGTAGAACTTCTCGTAGAACGCCGGATCGTCCGGGATGTGCATCTTGCGGTAGGTGCCGGCGATCGCCGCGGAGCGGTCGAACACCACCGCGGTGTTGTGGTACAGGCCGGCCGCGCGGCGCTCGAACAGCGAGGCGACCACCACCAGCTTCAGCTCCTCGGCCAGCTTGCCGATGCGCTCGGTGCCGGGGCCGGGGATGCTTTCGGCCTGCTCGAAGATGTCCACCGATTCGTGCTGGCAGAAGTACGGGCCGTTGTGCAGTTCCTGCAGCAGCACCAGCTCGGCGCCGGCGGCGGCGGCTTCGCGCAGGCCGGCTTCGATCGCGTCGAGATTGGCGTCGCGGCTGCCGCGGTCGGTTTCCTGCAGCAGGGCGACCTTGAGGGTCTTGCGGGTCATCGGGAGAAATCCTTGGCGTAAACCAGACCTTGCAGTCTAACGGATGCCGTTCAGGCCAGGCCGGCGGGCAACTGCATGGTGATGCAGTGCAGGCTGCCGTTCTGCCAGATCAGCGGGCGGCAGGGTATCTGCACCACCTCGCGGCCGGGATGGGCCGTGCCGATGATTCGCGCGGCCTCGTCGTCGGCGGCGTCGCCATAGGCCGGTACCAGCACGGCACCATCGATGACCAGATAGTTGGCGTACGAAGCGGCCAACCGGCGGCCTTCGTCGAGGATCGGCTGCGCCCAGGGCAGTGGATGCAGGGTGTAGGGGCGGCCATCGGCGGTGCGCAACGCGGCCAGTTCGGCGGCCATGCGCTGCAATTCGTCATGGTGCGGATCGCTGGCCTGGTCGCAGGCCTGGAACACGATGCGGTCGTCCGGGGCGAAGCGGGCCAGAGTGTCGATGTGGGCGTCGGTGTCGTCGCCTTCGAGGTAGCCGTAATCCAGCCACAGCACGCGGTCGGCGTGCAGGCTGTCACGCAGGATCGCGCTCATTTCCTCGCGGGTCTGTTCCGGATGACGCTGTACCAGGCAGCGCCAGGTGGTCAGTACGGAGCCCTTGCCGTCGCTTTCGATGCCACCGCCTTCCAGCGCCCAGTCGATGCGCCTGTGCGCGGCCTGGCCGAACATGCCGGCCTGGACCAGTCCGGCGACCAGCGCGTCGTCCTGCTCGGCACCGAACTTGCCGCCCCAGCCGGTGAAGCGGAAGTCAGTGAGCTGGAAGCCGCGCTCGCCACCCTTGAGGGTGATCGGGCCGGAATCGCGCAGCCAGGTGTCGTCATAGGGCAGGGCGACGAAGCGGACTTTGGACAGGTCCACGTTCTTTTCCTGCAGCTGTGCACGCACGTGGTTTTCCAGCGCGTCATCGGCAACCACGATGACCAGCTTCTGGAAGCGCGTCACCGCGGCGGCCAGTGCCACGTAGGTGGTTTCCACCTCGGCCAGACGCTCGGCCCAGTCGGTGCCGGCATGCGGCCAGGCGATCAGCACGGCGGATTGGGGTTCCCATTCCGCGGGCAGGCGAAGGGAGTGATCGGTCATGCGGGGGATCTCGTATGGAGTGACGGCTGCGGTTGCGGCGGCCGGATCGCCTATTTTATGCGATGACGGTGTGACAGTGGCCTGCATGGGTGGTGCGTCGATGCCGCTGTTCGGCGCAGGGGCCGCGAGCGGGCAATGTTGGCGTAGGTCGGGCACCGCCCGACATCGGTGAAGCCGCGCATCTGCATGTGAATCGTGGGAGCCCGCTCGCGGGCGGTGCTTTTGAAGCTTTGAAGCTTTGAAGCCTTCAAGCCAGAGCAAGATCAAAAGCGTTTCGTCCTCCTTCGGAGGGCGAGCTACTTTCTCTTGCGTGGCCAAGAGAAAGTAGCCAAAGAGAAGGCCACCCCGCTTGCGCGCTTTCCGGGCATCCTGCCCGGAAAGTACGCGTTCGGGCTACGGGGTTTTTCGCCAGCCCATCGGGCAATTGCTCCTTCATTGCCTCAACTCCGGCATCCATGCCGTCGCCATGGGCTGGCGAAAAACTGGCCGGCATCCATGCCGGCCACCCTTCGGGCTTTCCTTCGCCCGACCGCCGCTTCAGAGGGGCCCCAGAAGAGCGGCGGGCCATCGTGGCCCGCACTTTTTGAACGAGCCAGAGCAAAAAGCAACAGCAACAGCGCGTAGGTCGGGCACTGCCCGACATCGGCAAAGCCGCGCACCTGCATTGAATCTGCGAAGCTGCGTTTGAAAGCACCGCTCGTGAGCGGGTTCCAGCAGGGACATCGCATTTGGGCGTAACGCGCACGACGAAGCGGCCCGCATTGCTGCGGGCCGCTTCGGGGGATCAGATCAGTTGATCTGTGACGGGTCGGTGTTGTTGCCCGCCGGGGTATTGAGCACGGAGTGGATCACGTGGCTGTGTTCGAAATACACGATGAAGTTCGAGTATTCCCAGCGGTTGATCTCCGGGTGCTTCTTGGTATCGCCTCCGCGCGGCGACAGCTTGCGCTGCGGTGCACCCCAGGTTTTTTCGACCTGGGCCATGCTGAGCCCGCGTGCCGGCAGGTTCATGCCCTGTTCCTGCTGTACGCGGTTGATCAGCAGGTTGTCGCCCTGCGGACCATCGGCGGCTGCGGCCCACTGTGGTGCGGCCAGGCCCATGGCGGCCAGCATGATGGCCGTCGGCAGAGTGCTCTTGAACTTGACCATGATTCCCCTCTTGCGACTTCGAGTCTGTTTGCGTGCGGCGTCGTTGTAGCAGACCTGTCCATGCTACGCCATGTTCGTGGATATCGACTGCGATGGATTCGGCATTCGGCTGTGCCGGCGCTCACCGCTATCATGGGCGGCTGCGGATGAGGATCCGCCACGTTTCGATCCGGGTTTTCCATGATTTCGTTCCGACATTTCGCGCTGCGCCGCGGCTCCCGCCTGCTGCTTTCCGACGTGGATCTGGTGATCCAGGGTGGCTGGCGGCTGGGCGTGATCGGCCGCAACGGCTGCGGCAAGTCCAGCCTGTTCGCGGCTTTGCTGGGCCAGTTGGAGAGCGATGCCGGTGATCTCGACATGCCGGCCAAGCTGCGGCTGGCCTCGGTGGCGCAGGAAACCCCGGCGCTGCCGGATGCGGCGATCGACTACGTGTTGGGTGGTGACGAGGAACTGGCGGCGGCGATCAACGCCGAGGCCGAGGCCGGCGAGCGCGGCGACATGGAGGCGATGGCGCGCGCCCACCACCGCATCGAGGAGCTCAATGGCTACGACGGCCGTGCCCGCGCCGGCCGCCTGTTGCACGGCCTGGGCTTTGCACCGGAAACGCACGAGCGGGCGGTGAAGGAATTCTCCGGCGGCTGGCGCGGTCGATTGAATCTTGCGCGGGCGCTGATGTGCCCGTCCGACCTGCTGCTGCTGGACGAGCCGACCAACCATCTCGATCTCGACGCCGTGCTGTGGCTGGAGGAGTGGCTGCGCCGCTACCAGGGCACCTTGCTGATCATCTCGCATGACCGCGAATTCCTCGACGGCGTGATCACCCACACCCTGCATCTCAACGACGGCGGCGCCAAGCTGTACACCGGCAACTACAGCGCGTTCGAGCGCCTGCGCGCCGAGCAGCTGCGCCAGCAGCAGATCAGCCACGAGCGCGAGCAGGCCGAGCGGGCGCACCTGCAGTCCTTCATCGACCGCTTCAAGGCCAAGGCCAGCAAGGCCAGGCAGGCGCAGTCGCGGATGAAGCGGCTGGAGAAACTGGCGGGCACCGAGGCGGTGCGTGCGGAGCGGCCTTTCAGCTTCAACTTCGCCGCACCGGAACGCTTGCCCGACTCGATGCTGCAGTTGGAGGACATTGTCGCCGGCTACGAGGGCGATCCGTCGGTGGCCGGTCGCGAGGTAACCCACATCGTGCTGTCCGACGTGCGCTTCTCGATCGAGGCGGGTGAGCGGATCGGCCTGCTTGGTCCCAACGGCGCCGGCAAATCGACTCTGGTGAAAACCCTGGTCGGCGAACTGGCCCCGTTCGGCGGCGAGCGCAAGGCGCACAAGGACCTGAAGATCGGCTACTTCGCCCAGCACACGGTGGAAAGTCTGCGCGAGGGTGCCAGCCCGCTCGATCACCTGATGGACAAGGCGCCGGGCGTGGCCACCCAGGTCATGCGCGACTTCCTCGGCACCTGGAATTTCGCTGGTGACCGCGCCTTTGAATCGGTGGACGGCTTCTCCGGTGGCGAACGCGCGCGGCTGGCATTGGCGCTGATCGCCTGGGACAAGCCCAACCTGCTGCTGCTGGACGAACCGACCAACCATCTGGACCTGGACATGCGTGAGGCACTGGCCGACGCGCTGGCCGGTTTCGACGGCGCATTGGTGCTGGTCTCGCATGACCGCCACCTGCTCGGCATGGTCTGCGACAGCTTCTGGCGGGTGGCCGACGGCGAGGTGGCGCCGTTCGACGGCGACCTGGACGACTACGCGCGCTGGCTGAAGACGCGCACCTCGGCCAGCCGCAAGAACGCCAAAGCGGAGGCGCCGGAACAGGCCAAGGTGGTGGAAATCTCCCCCGAGGAACGCCGCCGCCAGTCCGCCGCCCGCCGTGAACAGACCAAGTTGGCGCGGCAGCGGGTGAAGAAGATCGAGACCCGTACTGCCGCGATCGATGCCGAGCTGGTCGCGTTGGAGGCGAAGCTGGCTGATCCGGAAACCTACAACGGCCCGACCAGCGAGATGATGCGGCTGGGCCAACTCCAGGCCTCGCTGCGCGAGGAGAAGGACACGTTGGAAAACGAGTGGCTGGCGCTGGTCGAGCAGCTGGAAGAATCGGCATGAGTACGCCGGATCGCGCCCTGCAGCTGTGGCTGCCCGCGCTGGCGCACTTCGCGCCGGAGCATCCGCTGCGCGCCTGGCTGGCGCGGGCCGACCGCCTGCCGGATGGCGCCAGCGGCTACCTGGATGGACTGGGCGACTGGTTTGTCGGCGTCGATGCGGATGTGGCCGCCGGCGCACTTACCCGCGAGCTGATCGCCGGCGATGCCGGCAATGACCTGTGGCTGTCGGCCGATCCGGCCTGGGTGCAGCCGGACATGACCGGCGTGCGCCTGCTGGCCTGTGGCCACATGCAGCTTGATCAGGCCACCGCCGAGGCATTGGCCGATACCTTGCGGCCGGTGTTCGACGAAGCCGGCATGGAACTGCTTGTTTCCGCGCCGGACCACTGGCATCTGCGTTTGCCGGCCGACACGGTGTTGCCGCAGATCGTGGCGCCGGAGCAGGCGCTGGGTGAGGATCTGTCGCAGCATCTGCCCGCTGGCGAGCAGGGGCGTCGCTGGCGCGTGCTGCTCAACGACGTGCAGGTGATGCTGCATCAGCATCCGACGAATGCCACCCGCGCCGCGCAAGGACTGCCGCCGGTGAACAGCCTGTGGCTGTGGGGTGGCGGGCGTCTGCCGGCCCCAGCGGCCAGCGGACTGGCCGGCGTGGTCAGCGACGACTTGCTGTTGCGCGCGCTGGCCTCACGCGCCGGCATCGCCGTGCAGGCACGCACCCCGGAAACGCTTGCCTCGGCACCCGCCGGTGGACTGGTTGATCTGCAGGACCTGCCGGCCACCGAGCTGGCCACGTCGTGGTGGCCTGCCGTGCAGTCCTTGCTGGAGCGTCGTGAACTGCTGCTGCACTTTGCCAGCGGCGAGCGCTGGCGTCGCAAACCATGGCATCGCTGGCGCCTGTGGCGCGGAGCGGGGCGTTGAGCGCGCCGCAGCTGCGCCGGCGCGAGCTTCACGGCGAACCCCGGAACTGGCCCGACACGGTGCACCCGGTGTTGCAGCGGATCTACGCCGCACGCGGCGTGCTGGAGCCCGATGGCGCCGAGCACCGGCTGGCGCGGATGCTGTCACCGGAGCTGCTGGGCGGCATGGAGCGCGCGGTCGAGCTGCTGGCCGAGGCGATCCGCAACGACTGGTCGATCCTCGTCGCCGGTGACTACGACTGCGACGGCGCCACCGGTACCGCGGTCGCCGTGCGCGGCCTGCGCCTGCTCGGCGCGAAACAGGTCGATTACGCCATCCCCAACCGCTTCGCCCACGGCTACGGCCTCAGCGCCGCCTTCGTCGCCTCGATGCAGCCGGCGCCGCAGCTGATCGTCACCGTCGACAACGGCGTGGCCAGCGTCGATGGCGTGGCGGCGGCGCAGGCGCGCGGGATCAAGGTGATCGTTACCGACCACCATCTGCCCGGCGAGCAGTTGCCGGCCTGCGAGGCGATGGTCAATCCCAATCTTTCCGGCGACCCGTTCCCTAGCAAGATGCTGGCCGGCGTGGGCGTGATGTTCTACCTGCTGCTGGCCTTGCGCGCGAAGCTGCACGCGCAGGGCGCGTTCGGCGAGCGCAAGCCGGATCTGGCCTCGCTGCTGGATCTGGTCGCGCTGGGCACGGTGGCCGATCTGGTGCCGCTGGATTTCAACAACCGCGTGCTGGTCGAGGCCGGCCTGCAACGCATGCGCCGCGGACTGGCCTGCCCGGGCGTCACGGCGCTGATCGAGGCCGGCCGGCGCAGCCTGGCCACCTTGTGCGCCAGTGACCTGGGTTTCGTGGTGGGCCCGCGCCTGAATGCGGCAGGAAGGCTGGAGGACATGCGGCTGGGCGTGGAATGCCTGCTCGCCGACGATTCGGCGCTGGCTCAGCAGCACGCCGCGCAACTGGACGCAATCAACCGCGAACGCCGCGACCTGCAGGCCTCGATGGTGGCCGAGGCCGAAACCATGGTGGCCGGGCTGGGCGACACCGATGCCGTGGGCGTGGCGCTGTACGAGCCGTCCTGGCATGCCGGCGTGGTCGGCCTGGTGGCATCGAAGCTGAAGGAGCGCCTGCATCGCCCGGTGATCGCCTTCGCGCCTGCCAGCGAGGACGACCTCGAGCACCTGCGCGGCTCGGCCCGCTCGATTCCCGGCTTCCACATCCGTGACGCGCTGGCCGCGATCGACGCACGCCAGCCCGGCCTGATCGAACGTTTCGGCGGCCACGCGATGGCTGCTGGCCTGAGCCTGAACGCCGCCGACTATCCGCGCTTCGCCGCCGCCTTCGACGCGATCGCCCGCGAACTGATCGAGCCCGACCGGCTGCAGGCGGTGCTGCATACCGATGGCGAGCTGCCGCCCGGTGCCGCCACCTTGGAGCTGGCGCAACAACTGCGCCGTGCCGGCCCATGGGGCCAGGCCTTCCCCGAGCCGGTGTTCGACAATCTGTTCGAGTGCGCCAGCTGGAAGCCGATGGGCGAACGCCATCTGCGCCTGCAACTACGCGATCCCCGCGATGGCAGCGTGCATGATGCGGTGATGTTCAACGCTTGGCACGGCCAGCTCCCGCCGCCGCGGTTGCGCGCGGCCTACGAGCTGACGGTCAATGATTGGCAGGGCAGGGAGTCGGTGCGCTTGCTGCTGCGGCACATCGAGCCGGCTTGATGCCGGGGTTCGCACCGCACGTTCGCGTAGGTCGGGCACTGCCCGACATCGGTGAAGCCGCGCGCCTGCATCTGAACCGCAGGCGCCCGCCCGCTCGCGGGCGATGCTTTTGTCTTGAAACCAAAAGCCAAAGCCAAAGCTTGAAGATCAAGATCAAAAGCATTTCGTCCTCCTTTGGAGGGCGAGCTACTTTCTCTTGTAACGCGCGCCGCGATAAATCGAGGCTGATCGGCCTGATAAATGATCCACCGCGAACTTGCATGGGGCGAAACATAATTCCGCGATGTGCAAGTGCTGTCTACGCGGGGAGTTCCTCGAACGTGTAGTCGCGGCCGTACCAGCTGCCGCTCGCGTGCTGGATGTCGCCTTGTTGGATCGCGGTCGCGTAGAGGGCCGTGCGCTGCAGGTATTCCGGGGTCTGGCCGCGCCAGCGGGGGATCGCGCAGCAGGGCTGGCCAGCGAGCAGCGCGGCCTCGACGATGCCCCAGTCTGCTGCGCCAGCCAGCCCGCCGCCGTCGACCGCGCTTTCAGAGGCGGGGCTGAAGCGGACCTGCAGCCGACGCCAGCTGCGCGCCGAAGCGCGGAAGAGCTGGCCACCTTTCGACCGTCGCGCCACGGTCGGATCAACGCGACCACGTGCCCAGCCGGCTTCGTGCGGAATCTCCACCGTAGGCCCAACCCACGCCTCGCCGATGTCGATGGCCGCGCCAGCCTCGATCGACGCCGCGCCGCTCACGTCGTTGTGGATCCGGTATTCGACGCCGATCACCGGATCCAGATCGGCATCGAGGACGAACCAGGCACAGCGGGAGCCGTCCGGCAGCAGGGTCACGCGCTGGCTGGCTTCATCGGCCAGATACGTGTAGCCGGAGTCCATCGGGCGCCGGAAGGCCAGTGTGATCAGCGTGCCGACAGGCAGGGTCAGGCCCAGCAGTGCCAGCACGCGGGGTGCGATCGCGCTGCCCCAGGTGCCACGCAGGGTGAGGACGCTGGCGGTGGTCTGCGCGCCGGACAGCCACTGCATGCGGCTGGCTGCGGCCGGGCGACCGTTGGTCAGTGCTGCGCCGGCATCATCGCTGAGCCATGCGCTGCCCGCGCCGATGAGGCTCCAGGCGATATCCGTGGGTCGGTTGAACGAGATCAGCATGGTCAGCCCCACATCACGATTTGAGCGGTGCCGGCGAGCAAGTCCGGCGCGAAGTCGGCCACCATCACCGGCAGCCCGTCATCCAGCCCGTACTTCGGATAGGTCAGCAGGCCCACGGCGCCCAGCTCGATGCCGGGCACCGCGTCGAGGAAAACCCGGACAGCGAAGAAGCGCCGCCGCTGACGGTAGATATCCGCCACCCGGTCCACCTCGGCCTGCGCATCTGCCGCAGCGTCGAAGCAGCTCACCACGGCTGGGGCGTACAGCGCATGGCTGTAGGCGCCCGCCAGCGGCGTGGCGGTGCTTACGGTCAGCTGGCAGGGCCGGAGCATGGCCTGCCGCACCTGCAGCGGGAAGTTGTTGCTGGAGCTGGCCAGATCTCCGTCGCTGAGCTGGGCCCAGTTGCGGCGCAGGCCCATCTGCGTCGTCAGCCCGGGGGCCCGATCCAGCGTGGGCAGCAGGTCGCCATCCATCGCATTGATGTCCAGCACGAAAGCGCGATCGTCGGCGTCGACGCTCTCCGGCGCCACCAGGCGGGTCATGCGGATCACGCCAGCGCCATCCGCCCATTTGCAGGCCGTGTAGCTCGCCAATGCCAAGTCCAGGGCCTGCGCCGCGGTCTCGCTGCCGTCGAGGTAGACGCCCAGGCCGGCATAGCCGGTGGCTGCGTCGATGGCCTCCGCATCCTCGGTCGACCACTGCACGCCCAGCTGGCTGCCACGCACATCGAGGATCTCGCGCACGTAGTCCGCCAACTTGATCGCCTGCAGCTCGGCCGGCTCCGTGGGCCGGTCGATCGGGGAATAGGTGTCGTCGTATTCGATCACACGGACGGAGCCCACCGACGGCGGCTCCGGCGTGATGCTGCCGTTCGCCGTGACCGGGATCGACAACAGATACAGCGGGCGATCGACGTCGTCGGTCGACGTGATCGTCACCGTGTACGTGCCGGCCTTGTTCCAGCTCGCAAGCACACTGTCGATCGTCTTGCCCGTGGCGATCGCGATGTACGTGCCGCCGTCCTCGGGCAGCGAGTCGATCGTGATCTCGATCTGGTAGCTCTTGCCGGCGCCGATGCGAGACGTGCTGATGCCAGCCCAGCCGAGATAGCTCACCGCCGTCGAGATATTGGCCGAGCGCTTGCAGGTCAGCGACGTGCTCTCATTCGGGGCGCCAGGCTCATGCTCGGCGTACGCCGCGCCATCCGGACCGTCGACGCCGGCGGCATGCAGCGACCAGCCGCCGCCGAGCTGCCACAGGCTGCTGTCGCTGAAGTCGCCGATGTCGATCGCGGTGCGATCGCCCAGCCCCGGATCCAATGCGAAGCCCCATGAACAGTTCGCGAACCTCGGGCCGCGGTCGATCGTGCCGGAGTTCTCGCCGTGCAGCTGGAACACCGCGTAGTCCGTACCAGCCGGCGCCGTGCCGGTCACAGTGAGCCGACTGAACCGACCCTTGTCGCCCCGGAACAGGCTTGTCGAGATCGCCTGGTCGATCAGGTCGCCGTTCTCGGCATGCCATTCGATCACCACGGCAGCCACCGGATGCTCGCTGTCGGTGCGCTTGTAGAGCGCTGCATCGCAGCTCGCCGTGACGCGTTCTCCCGGGCCCACCGGCGCGATGCCGTCATTGCGCAGAAACGACAGGCCAGAGCCGTGGAAGAACGCCACGTCCATGTCCACGTCGTGGCCATCCACCGAACTCGACGTTTCGCGCACCCAGCCCGCACTGCTGGCGGTCCAGCCATCCAGACCCTCGGAGAAATCGGCGTTCTGCAGCCCGATCGCGTCATGATCGCCGTAGCGCACATAGGCTGCCGAGATCTCGCCCACGCGGATCACGCCAGCGGTATGGCCAGACGTCACGGCACGCAGGCGGGCGCTCACGGCCTCCGCCGGTGCCGTGTCGATCACTTCCACGTCTGCCCAGGCATGCGTGCCAGTGACCGCACCGGACAGCACGGTCTTGATCACGCGGCCCGCCGCGTCGATCCAGTCCAGCGCCAGCGCCACGCTGCCCACCGCACCGGACGTGTAGACCGGCAGCGAGGCATAGATCGTCGGTGACGTCTGCACCAGGGGGAACTGCAGCACGCCCACGCCCATCACCGGCGTGGCTTCCGGCACTGAACCGCCAACGTCGTCCCAGCCGTCAGGCGTGTCGCCGTAGTCGCCGGTGAATGGCGCTCCGGCGCCATCGAGGATGTCATCGGCCGGCTGCGGCAGCTGGTCACCGCCCAGGCTGGACACGTCCACCGTCAGCTTTCCCACCGGCTCATGCTCAAGCAGCAAGCGGGTCTTCGTCGCATCGAGCCGGAAGTCAGCCGGCAGCGCACCAGGGTCGAGCGGATAGCCGGCGTCGCGCACGTAGCCGATGCCCATCATCGGCGTGTCGCTGACGGCATAGGTCAAGTTCGGCCCGTCGAGCAGGATCGCCGGCACATTGCGGCAGGCGCCCAGCGCCACCGGCCAGGGCGTGTTCGCACTGCTGGCGTCAGCGTCCGGGCGCACCAGGCGACGCTGCAGCGGCACGTCGAGCAGGCCCAGCGGGTCACGGCAGGTCAGCTTCACCGTCAGATCGTCCGCCGGCGCGACGTTGTCGATCACCGCGCTGAAAAGCGGCGTGCGATCGGCATAGCCCTGGCCAGCCTCGATGCTGGCAATCCGCACCTGTAGATCGCGAGCGTCGCCGGCGAGCAGCTCGGCAAACGAGCCGTCATCGTAGGCGGTCAGCACCATCGCGCCGGACTGGATGCCACGCTGCCACGGCCAGAAGTCGAGCGATCGGCGGGCGATCAGCTCGGCACCGTCGCCGGCGAGCAAGCCGTTGTAGCGCAGGTTCGGTGCGTCGTCGGTCGGTGTACTGAGCCAGTCTTCACTTGCCAGCATCAGGCCCGGCAGTACGGCCGGCGGCTGGTACCAGCCATTGCCCGCCGGTGGGTACTCGTAGGCGCGCTGGCCAGCATTGAGGAAGCAGCGCAGGCCGTAGGGCTCACTGCCGCCCAGACTCACCGCGATCGCCCACGGTCCGGTGCTGGGCAGCGGCTGCGTGTGCACCAGCGTGCCGTTGCGCCACCAAGTGACCGTGGGCGTGGTGGTGGTCAGGTCCAGGCGCAAGCGGATCACGTCACCCTTGGCACCCTCGGCCACCGTGGCCAGGCTGGTGCCGTCGTTGTGGATCTCTCCGAGGTCGAGGCGGTAGCCGTAGCCCAGCGCGTCGCCGCCGACGTAGGTGGTCAGCGAGGCTGTGGTGCGAGCGATGCCGATGCTGGCCAGCAGATCGCCGGGGCCGTAGACGATCAGCTCGGCGTCCCAGGTGCCGACGGACTGGGGAAATGTGGCCAAGGCGGCGCGGTTGATGGTGGCCAGATCGGCCACCACGAGCATCGTACCCGTGCCTTCCAGCTCCAGCCCGGGGCCAACATGTGCGGGGGAAAAGATGCTGTACGTCATATCAGCGAGGCGATCGAATCGCACTCCGTATCTGTCAGCACTCGGGTAAAAAATGCCAGCTCATCGATCACGCCAGCGAATGCGTACGGGTTGCCGCCAACAAATTCGGCGTATCCAATGCGATGTCGATCTGCATAATTTTGGAAGCCGGCGGCGGTGGCAGAGCCAATCGTGATGCCATTGACCCGAAGTGACACATCACCTGCAGACGTCCACCGCAGATGCATGCACAGCCGTGTTCCGTAAGCGTATGTTCCAGCAGCAAACAACTCAGACACGCCTGACTTCATGACACGGAAACCGAACTGACCGCCGCCGAGATCCACGATGTCTATTTCAGGCGTATTTCGGGCCGATGAGCTGACCGCACGTGCACACTGGAACACCACACCGATACCTGACGGCGGCGGCGAGGTCGGCATTATTACTGCTTGAACTGTCGCATTGCCAAGCGGGCCCACAGCCGGCGCGCAGCTCAACAGGCCAGGAGTGCTACCCGACGCACACATCATGGCTCGATCACTGTCACCCGTGATCAGACCATCAGTGGTCAGTGAGGATGCATCGGCGCGTAGCGATCCATCGTGCGACGCTCCAACGGCGTTCATCGCGAGTGTGCCTACCATCTCATTGAGTCGATACAACACCACCGGCGACAATGCTGTGACTACATCTGCGAACGCCGTGGGCAGATCCACTACCACCACTTGATTGCTCACCGCTGTCTGACTATCGCCGGAATCTACCGCTACCGTGAAGTCAATGATCGTCGGGGCTGACGGCGTGCCAGTCAGCCGCAGCTTATCGTCTACGATGCTCAACGTGGCCCACCCGGGCAACATGCCATCGATCACCCGCGGGTTGCTGTAATTACCGTCACCGCCGCTGATCGTCAGATCAGACATGTATGCAACGCCCACGACTCCTGCAGCAAAGTCACCAGTCAGCACCAACTCTGGTGGCATAACATCGCCGGTCACTATCACTCTGAATGCGCGGTCGGCGGTCGAACCCATCAGATCTGTCGCTCGCAGCATGAATGTAAACGACCCTGCGGTGGACAGATCATCCCCGCTCAGCATCCCGGTGCCCGCATCCACCGCCATCCCCGGCGGTAGCTCACCCGACACCACGCTGTATGTATACGGCGCCACACCACCCCTGGCACTCACCCGCGCACTGTATGCGTTGTGCAACGCCGCACTCGGCAACACCCCCGTCAGCACCAGCCCGGCCCCAATATCCACCAGCACAATCCGCCGCTTCACGACGCTGCCCTCATGCCGCGGCTGCTCGCCACGATCGCATTCAGCTCGGCCGCAGCGCCCTGGCGCTCCATCGACTTGTTCGTCTTGGCGATCGCATCAGTGTTCGCCCGCGTGCCCGACATCTGTTCCAGCAGTTGCTTCAGCAACGCCTTCACCTCGGGATCGGATTCCGTCGCCTTCTTCCCGTCGACCGGCGACGCGGCGGTCAGCGGGCCGCCGGTGATGGTCTGGATCAGATCCCGGCCGAGCTGCTGGATGGCGTCGACGATGCTGGCGCTGGCGTCCATCGGGCTGCCGGTGATGTCGGCCAGCTTCAAGCTGTCGAGGTAGCCGGCGATGTTCGTTATGCCCAGATCCTTGGCCAGATCCTTCAGCGAGAAGCCCAGGCCGCTGGCGGCCTCGCCGTAGCCGATGCCGTGGGTGGTCGAGATGTCGGCGACGTACTGCGCGAGGGTCTTGGCGTCGTTGAAGCGGGCTGCCGCATCGGCCTGTGCCTGGTACTGGTCACGTTGGCCGATCAGGCCGGTGTATTCCTTGATCGCGTCGGTGATGCCGCCGATGCCGGTGTCGCCGGTGCCGGGCAGCCCGAGGATCTCCTGCACCTTGTTGTACAGGCCGGTGTAGTCGGCGCTGCTGCTGTACAGCTGGCGGCCCAGCGACAGCACATCGTCCGCACTGGTCAGGCCGCTGCGCAGGCCCTGCAGGGCCACGTCGAGCTTCTGCTTGGTGTTGAGCGGGCTGTTGTCGCCGATGGCCAGTTGCGTTGCCGTCTGCACCTTGCCGCTCATCTTGTCGAGCAGCGCGTTCACGGCAGCCAGGCTGTCGCCGGTCACGGCGTAGAGCTTGGCGGCCAGATCCTGCGCCGCGCTGTTGAGCTGCGCGATCGCCGCGGCGGCCTGCTCGGCGGCGTAGCGGTGGATGTTGGCCAGATCGGCCTCGCGTGCATGCTGCAGGCCGGCGGCCTGCGCCAGCGCGTTGGCCTGGTCGATGTTCGCCTGCATCTGCTGCGCGATCGCCTGCAGGCTGCCGCCGAACGTGTTGTTGGCCGGCGCAAACTGGCCGACGAACTGCAGGTAGGACGCGCTGGCCTGCGCCAGCCGCTGGTACGTCGCCGCCAGCTCTTCGCCGTCCGCCTGCATGCGCTGCGTAAATGCCACCACCTGCGCCAGCGTGGCCGTGACGCCCAGCGCCAGCAGGCTGTTGCCTTTGTTGATGTCGGCCTGTGCCGCGAGCATCAGCTGCGCACCATCCAGCAGGGTTTCCGCGCTGTCCCGCCATTGCTCGGCGATCTTCTGCGCCGCCTTGCCGGCGCTGGCCGCGACCACGCTCACCAGCGCCTCGGCGCCAATGCGCTGGGCTGCAGCGTCCGCCGTAGCCTCTTCCCAGGTGCGGCCGAGGTACTGCACCAGATACTCGGTCGACCGCACCTTGCCCTTGTCGTTGAGGTTCACGTGCGTCTGCAGGCCCGCCTCGATCATCTCAGGCACGTCGATGCCGAGCTTCTGCGCGCCCTGGACCATCGTCTTGGCGACGCTGTTGTAAAGGTCATCCGCTGCCTTCACCAGCTCGGGCGGCGCATCCTGCTGCACCGTCCGCCACTTGGCTCCGCTGAACAGCGCGCCCTGGCGCTTCTCGGTACGCCACGACGACGCACTGGCGCCATCCGGCCCCAG